>VFSW01002353.1_pt1 | contig 28562 bp, 22 predicted proteins | sample 5358111 | NCBI WGS metagenome assembly VFSW01 (sample SAMN11554181, study PRJNA540505) | mine drainage metagenome | isolation source: sediment from site ElyBrook_90M | place: USA: Ely Copper Mine, Vershire, VT | collected 2017 | reverse complement strand
GAATGGGCAGGATGCTGCCGGTGAAAGCGAAGTCCGTTGTGATACAGGTGTCGAGTGTTGACTGAGCTTGCAAATTGTAATTTCCGAAACACTTACTATTGTCCATCATGCCCGTAACCATCCAAGCCAAAACCGCCGCCCATGAGCTAATCGACTTCATCGACGCCAGCCCCAGCCCCTGGCACGCAGTGGCGAGTGCCGAGGCGCGCCTGCTGGCGCAAGGTTTTACCAGGCTTGAAGAAAATGAGCGCTGGCAACTTGAGGCGACTGGGCGCTATTACGTAGTGCGTGGTGGTGCATCGTTGATTGCATTTGTGCTGGGGAGTCGGTCAATGGCGGAAGCCGGCTTTCGCATCATCGGTGCCCATACCGATTCTCCGGGGTTAAGGCTCAAGCCGAAGGCGGCCTTGGCCGGCGATGGTATCGCGCGCCTGGGGGTCGAAGTATATGGTGGGCCAATACTGGCCACGTTCACCGACCGGGACTTGAGTTTGGCTGGGCGCGTGGTGTTGCGCGGGGCTGCGAATCAGGAAACACGGTTGCTGCGTTTCGAGCAGCCGCTGGTGCGCTTGCCCAATCTGGCGATACACATGAACCGTGATGTAAATGAACAGGGCCTGAAGCTCAACAAGCAGACGGAATTGCCTCTGACCTTAGGCATGCTGGGTGAAGGCGATGACGCTGAAGCACAGTTGCGCAAGCTGCTGGCCGATGCCGTGCAGGCAGAAGTGGCAGAACTGTTAAGCTTTGAGCTGGCGGCAGCCAAGTTTCAAATCCCAGCATGCACATAGCCATAAAAAAACCCCGCCCAGGAATTCTGGGCGGGGCCGACTTCTACATTCCCAACACCTCAACTGAACGGCTTGGGAAAAACCGGGGGTTTATTATGGTGACAAGGTACACGATATCGGAACGCCTTGACGAGCTTTCTCGGCAAAAGACTACTTCTGTTCCAGCATCTTCCCCTTAAATTCCAGTACGATACGACGATTAGGCTGCAGACATGCAATCAACGCCTTGTTCTTGCGATTAGCTTTTCCCTTCACGTTGCTACAGGAAACAACTGGATCCGCCTCTCCGCGCGCCAAGGTTTCAATACGGCTGCCGTCAACACCCTGTTCAACCAAGAAAGCCTTCACGGCATCTGCACGACGCTGCGACAGCTTCTGGTTGTATGAAGCGCTGCCAATCCGGTCGGCGTAACCTGTGACAACCAGCGTATGGTATTTGGCCGACTCTTTAATCTTGTCCACAACCTCATCCTTCAATTTCTGCTTGCCAGTTTCCCTGAGCGTATATTTGTTGTAGCCAAACAGCGCTTCGGTCTGCACAGTGTAAGGAACAAAAACGGCTTCTTCATGTAGAACAGGAGCAGGTGCGGGGGCAGCTACCACCTCGACGACTGGCTCAGCTTTTTTAACAGGCGCGGGATTGCATTCATCATTCGTCATCGAAGGGTTCCAGAAGCCGCTGTGCCAGCATGTATTAAAGGCGCCCCTGACCACATTGCCGCTGGTGCTGGTCAAATAGCCGTTCAGCTGATCTGCGCTGGCAACGGCTGTCATAGTCAGAGCAGCTAAAGCAATAGTATTGAGCAGAATGATGCGCGCATTTTTCATGATATTTTCCTTATTGGTAACTTTTAAATATAAATAGTAGTCCGGATCAAAACGGGGAACGACAAAAGCAGATTATCGAACTTGGAGCAATTATACATGCGACTTATATAAACTTTGCAAGTTACAGAGCCACTTGCGCATTTTTGATCTATCCGGTCGGCGCCAACACTATCAGGTTTGGTAGCAGGTAAACACACTACCGAAGCTGGTGATCGACCTCGCTTGAGAATAACTTCAACCACCGCGCGCTGCTCCGTAAGGGAAAGATCAACAGACCTCACCGACCAAGGCGATTTCAGTCCAAGAAGGTGTTCGTACAGGGTGTTGTCGTTAAAATCTTGTCGGTAAATTTGAGAAACCGAATTCTCAGCTATTAAGCAAAAAGTTACAGTGCAATCGATGAAGAACCTTTAATCTAACCGTGGTTCTATGCCGCGAATGTCCCTGTAAGAAACCACGGCCAGGAGCTTATTTTTAGCGTCGAGGATAGGAATGGCACGAAAGTCATAGCGGACAAACATTGCCACTGCATCGTTCAAGGTATCCTCAGGATTTAAGCTAATGATATTTTCGACCATGATTTCTTCCAGCAATTGCTCTGGTTCAGCAGCTAACAGCTCGCGAAAATCGACAATCCCCTTCAGAGTATCCAGCTTGTCGGTGACATAGACATACATGATCACATCCATGTTTCGTGCAATTTGTCTGAAGTCCGTCAAGACCTCATCGACCTTCGTTGATGCTGGCATTTTCATGAACTTCTGTGTAGAAAACAAAAGAATATTTTCATCATGATGGTCAATGATCTTTTGTATTTTTATAGCGCTGTCCTTGTTAATCATTTGTAGCAATTCGTCAGCCTCGGCAGAGGGTAATGCAGCCAGGATGACTGCAGCCTGGGCCGGACTTCTGGCATTGATCAGTTGGGCAGCCTGACGTTTTTCCATCGAACGAATCAACTCCCGTTGAACCCGTGGCTCCACCTCTTCCAGCGTTTCGGAGGCTTGTTCCGGTTCCAGTTCTTTAAAAACCGCGATTCGTTGATCACCGTCCAACTCTTCCAGAATGTCCGCCAAATCGACGGGGTGGATATCGCTGATATTTTCCTTGAGCACGTTGAGTTTGACGTGCCCCTTAAAGGTGTCGATACGTTCTGGCAGCTGCTGAACATACATCCAGGAGATCATTGAATCTTCTTTTTTTTGTTTGGATAACCAGCCGGCCAGACTCTTCAACCCCATCCGGCGAAGCAGACGTCGTTTACTTATATCGACTTCACTCACATATAGCTTGTCACCCTGAAAGTCGAGGCTGATGTCATAGATAACCTCAACTTCATGGCCATCCATATCAAGAATTTTCTTGTCGAGGATGTGTGAACGAAGCAGGATCGCTCCCTCAGCTGGCAACTGTTCATACTCAGCCGGATCAATCACGCCAAATACAATTTCCGTATTTGAAATCATGGTCAGCTTGTCCAGTGGCAGTAATAAAGAAGGATAGCCAAACGAGCGACTGACGACGAAATGGGTGACCTCGGGAAATTTTCCCGTTTCAACGATTACCATGTCGCTCAAACGACCAACCATTTGGTTTGTCAGATAGACCTTGCGGTCGATAATTTCACTGAGAAAAAATTTGCGTTCCAGTACGGTGATCATGGGTTATTCCTTACTTCAACATTAATACAAATTTGTACAGGATCAGACCCACCAGGACAAAAAGGTATATCCGCAGGGCCATAAGCGATATTTTGACGCCAGGCGACATTTCGATGTGCGGCTTGCTGTAGCGATGGTTGATTTCCCGTATTTTTGCAGAAAAGTTGCGAAAATTTGATAGCATGCCTTGTTCTCCGATTAATGGAAGATATTAGGAAACATCACGCTGACACCATACAACGTGGACAAAATCACGATGGAGATAACGATAAAACCGCCAATCAAATTTTGGCTTAATGTATTGGCATACTCACCCATGTGCTTTTTGTCATTCAACAACAAAATCAGGAACACCAATGCAGCTGGCAGCAAGGTGACGGCTACTACCTGAACGAATAAGGTAATCAGTACCAGCGGTGCGTTCGGAATCAGCACTACCAGACCAGCAGTAACTAAAGTAAGGAAGTAGCTGGCATAGAACCAGGGCGATTCCTTGATTTTTGTATTTAATGTGTGTGCCCAACCAAAGATTTCACCGAAGGCCCATGAACTTGCCAACGAAATGCAAATTGCGCCGAGCAATCCGGCATCGAAAAGGCCGATGGCCATAAATGCGCCGACATAATGATTGGTGTGCATCAGTTGTTGGGCAGCCTGTGATGCGTCGTCGATATTGACGCCTTTCAAGACGGTGCCGGTGACGATGACGATGAAGATCGCCACCACGACTGTCAAGACAGCACCCAGCAAAGTATCGAATTTTCCCCATGGAATATCCTTTTCCTGCATTCCCTTATCGACGACAGCGCTTTGCTGGAAGAACAACATCCAGGGCGCGATGGTGGTGCCGATATTAGCCATCAGAATAAAAAACAGTTCGCCGTTGAAGCCCCCGGGGAAATTTGGAATCAGGCCGTTACCCAGGATGTCAGAAACCGATGGATTGACCATGAATGCGCCCGGAATGTAAATGAGGTTCAATGCACAGAACCCCATGGTTATTTTTTCCCAGGTCCAGTAACGACCATTCAACATGATCATTCCCATCAAGGCTACAACGCCGACAACCGTCATCCAGGCAGGCACGCCAAAAATGTGCAGTGCCGAAGTCATGCCGACAAACTCGGTGACCAGAGTCAACCAGTCAAGAATCATCAGATCTATCAGTGAAAACCAGCCCCAGAACGCACCGAAGCCGTGGAAAATTGCCTCGGCATGTCCACGCTTGGTGACCACACCCAGTCGCACCGTCATTTCCTGCACGTAGTAAGCGACAGGGATCAGGATCAGCAGGAACCAGATCAGGTTGTAGCCATATTTTGCGCCAGTAGCTGCATAAGTTGTGATACCTCCAGCATCATTGTCGGCGATCATAACCACGAGACCAGGGCCGGCGATGATCAGGTAGAGCTGGACGGCCTTCGAGTATTTTCGAAATTTGTAATAGAGTTTGGAAAAAATATTCATCTTTTTAATACCAGCTGGTTAGTTAGCGATGAGCTTTGCATAAATAATAAATGTTCATGCACGGGACGTTCAGTATGGAGTTAAAGTTCTTTATGCAAACGTACCCCAAAAAAATTGACTGGCCCACGATCCTGGTTATACGCAGGATTGACAACGTACTGGTAGTCCAGCGTAAGTATCAAATGATCAACCGCAGGCATGGCATAGGAATAATAAGTTTCCATGATTTTCTCAAGGCCGTAATGTGGAAGCTGTCCGTCGCCGATCAGTATGCCCATGCCGCCTGCAGCAAAATAACTGCGTGCGGCACTGGACAGGCCGTTGGCAACGACCGCAAGACCTACCGTGTCGTCATTGCGTCCCCAACGATTGCCTTTAAGCGACAGTCCTGCGGATACGGATTTGTTGATCTCGGTAAAGTCAAAGGCTTCCTTGCTGCCCTGGTTCGCACTGGCGCGGGCAAATGCGCCCAGATCTGATGCGAGTTCCTGCTCAAGATTGATTGCGAAACCAGAGCGCGAGCTGCCGCGCCTCACCAGCGATGTGTCTGGCGTGCTGTTGGTTTGCAAAGCCAGCTGCAAAGCATCGGTGTAACTGCCCATTCTTCCCTGATTGATGAAACCCAGCAGCTTCGCTTTTCCGGGATGTCCCCATAACTGATGTCTCTCTTCCAGTTCGCTTACCCATTCGTGTTGTGCAAACGTGTGATCCAGGACCGTGGTATTGGGGATGTTCGACAGATCGAAAAATCCGCCGCGCACTGTCCACCACGACTCTGTCCATTCGACGGATGCACCCTTGGTATAGCCCCATGCGTCCGCCGCATAATCGAATGCGCCTGACTCCACAATCGACCAGTTAAAGAAGTCTGCTCTGGGATCATGCGCGTAGGTATTGGTGTCGAAAACATCCACGACGGAAAATTTACCTATCGTTAGAATGACGTTGTTCGCAGTCTGGGTGCGTCTCAACTGGTTGGCCGCAGGTTCGATGTTTTGCTCTTCTCCGCCCAGGTTGACGACTTGCCGGTAAAATACGCGAGGCAGACGAAGGTAGGGGGAATTCGCACCCACCTTGTAGGCTTCGCCGCTCGGAAAGCCAGCTACGCCAAGGGTATTGCTGAGGCCAAACCCCTGATCGACTTCAGGATTTATCCAGAGCTCGCCGCTTCCTATGCGCATCCCGGCAAACAGCGTCAGGTCTGTCGTTTCAGGGTTGGCGGCACCTGGACTCAAGCTGTTTTGTCCTGTGTAAGGTGCAGCAAAGGCAGGATGATATTGACTGACACCCGTAAATTGGCCATACATTCCCCATGTTTCTGGAGCAATGGGCGCGGCAGTTGAAACTTGCGCGCTTGGCAAAACTTCAATTGCAGCATTGTTGCTGCTCGAAGATGCTGTGTCTTGTCCCACTGTTGGTCCGGCCGTTGCAATATGGGAAAGGCAGAAATAAGATCCAGATAACAAAACCGTTATTATCTGACGCATCATAACGCCTTTGTAATATCCAGCTTGACTCGGCATGGCTCTGCCCAACTTTGAAATGAACAACCGCGAATAATATTTCAAAAAGATTGCGGCAATATGACGACCTGTTTTCAAAAAGTGCGCAAGGCGGCATGCTGCTTTCAGCAGTCTTGGCCGCAGTGCAGGCAGGTTCTTGTGTGACTTCGGATTGACATACGCGTGAATAGGATGGTCGCGACGAGAATTGTTTTCAAGGAACACGCCTGCATCTTCTTCTAGCATGACTTCAATAAATTGAAGCATTTCACTTGACAGTGCTTGAACCTGAAAATCGTCTGTTTTTAATACATCGTCCCAGGCGTAGACAAGGCGTCCTTCTTGATTTTTGATCCAGCGAATGAACAGCATGATGCACCTCCACAAGATTATGAAACTTTAGCTTGGGGGCGGAAACGGACCAATACGGGAAACGTTCACCGCCCAAAAGGCGGCGCGAACAATGTGGTGAACGCGCTGCCTCGTTTTTGAACCAACGAGACAGCGGCATGAGGCTAACTCAGGACGTACTCGTCGATTCAGCTTTTAGATCGACTGTAAGTGTCCATGGTTAACTCCTGAAAATGAGAAGCGCGCACTTTACGCCTCCAGATGGGTTGATGCAAGTGAAATTTCTGTAAATATTTTAATATAATTAAAATTATATTTTTAACATTATGAATTAGCGTTGATAATTTCTTATCCTATCCAGGTGGATGTGATATACAATACGCAGGCCATGACAACACACTCCACACATCCTGACATAATCAAACGGCTCAAGCGGGCTCAAGGCCACCTTAGTAGCATACTCACCATGCTGAAGGAGGAACGAGGTTGTCTGGAAATTGCGCAACAATTGCAAGCTGTTGAAAAAGCGATCTGCAATGCCAAGAAAAACCTGGTGCACGATCACATCGACCACTGTCTCGACCAGTCTGTCCGAAAAGGCGCCAGCAGCGTGGATAGCACCATTCGCGAGTTCAAGGAAATCACCAAGTACCTTTAGAAATCTGCCCATGCAGACCAGTTCATATTCAAGCGAGTTCAACATGAATGATTTTTACGACGCCCCGTTTGGGGTTGACCATGACCACGTCTTTTTGGGGGCAGGGCACGACAAAAACGAGCGCAAGACTTGGGGTGTCATTGCCCTTTGCAGTGCGATGATGGCTATTGAGATTATTGGCGGTCATCTATTCGGTTCGCTGGCATTGGTGGCGGATGGCTTGCATATGTCCACCCATGCTGGCGCGATGTTGATTGCGGCGCTAGCCTATACCTATGCCAGGAAACATGCCAACGATCCTCGCTTTGTTTTTGGAACGGGCAAGTTGGGTGACCTGGCTGGATTTACCAGTGCCATCATCCTGGCGATGATCGCCTTGCTGATTGGGTATGAAGCTGTTTCTCGCTTTTTATCGCCTGTGCCGATTCATTTCAGCGAGGCGATTCCAATCGCTGTGGTTGGCTTGCTCGTCAACATTGTAAGTGCATGGTTATTGAGCGGCGACGATCATCATGGACACGGCCACGGACATGGCACACATGATGTCCACGAACACCATGAAGAAAAACAGTATATTAACACCCAGGCTGGAGTAATCTCACTCTCTGTTTTTGAGGATGGTGTCCCGCCTGTTTTTCGAATTAAAGCTGCTACCGATGGGACAAAGTTGCCAGCACAAGAGGTAACCGTCACAACTATTCGACCGAATGGTGAGCGCCAGGTTTTCGCATTTTATCAGTCATCGGATTTTCTGGAATCAACAACAGAAATTCCCGAACCTCACGCGTTCAAGGCGGTTTTAAAACTCCCGACTGAAGAACATAACATCGCGTTTGAAGAGCATGATCATGACGATCATGGTGTGGATGCTCGCGACCACAATATGCGTGCCGCCTATATTCACGTCATCGCCGATGCGGCAATCTCGGTGCTGGCAATCATCGGCTTGTTGTTGGCAAAAACTTTTGGCTGGCTGTGGATGGACCCATTGGCTGGTATTGTCGGTGCGTTTGTGATTGCCAACTGGTCTTTCGGCCTGATACGCGATACCGGTGCAATTCTGGTAGACATCAGCCCTGGCGACAAAATGGCAAACAAGGTGCGGGCTGCCGTTGATGCGGCTGGCGACAGGTTGCTCGATCTGCATATTTGGCGTCTCGGCCCAGGTCATTTCGGCGCCATAGTTTCCGTAGCAACAAAAGCGTCGCAGCGCGGCCCATCGTTCTACCACACAGTTCTGCGGCAATTCAAAGGGCTGTCACACATTTCTGTGGAAGTTCACTCGCAGCCGTTAACCAAGACAACAGCATGAGCCGATCAGATCACCTTTGCTCCTTACTGTCGCCATCACGTGGTTTCGTTACTGCCCACAGCCTTCTGTTAGATTCCAATCGGGGTGCCTGAAGGGGAGTCATCCGGCAATCCCTGAATTACCACTAACCTCAGTGAGAAGCCGGCATATCGGAGCGGTTCCACCATCCTCCACCTAGCGCCTGATAAAGCGCCACAGTCACGCCCAGACGACTGGCTTGTGCCTGTGTCAGGTTGATTTCTGCCAATTGATAATTTTGCTCGGCTGCTAATTGAGCCTGATAACCAACCGCTCCTAACTTGTATTGTTTACGGGTAAGTTCAACTGTAGTCAGTGCAGCCTGCTCACCGGATGCCGCCGCTTTGAGCACGTTGGCATCAGACTGGATTGTATAAAGTGTATCAGCAACATTCTGCAACGCGGCAATTACCGTGCTGCGATACTGAGTACCTGCTCCAATCAGCGCCTGCTCAGCTGCGCGTGACCTGGCCTTCAGTGTACCTCCGTCAAAAATGGTCTGACTAACACTGGCCGCCAGATTAAAAAAGCCACCGCCGGAACGGAACATCCATGAGGGACTGTCCGCCATGCCTCCGATGGCGGCAGTCAGTGCAAATTGTGGCAATCTGTTGGCAACCGCCACACCCGCCTGTGCACTGGCATAATGAAGTTGTTCTTCAGCAGCACGTACATCTGGTCGTTGCTCGACGATTTTGGACGGCAGGCTGAGCGGCAACTCCTCTGGCAAATGAAGGTCTGACAGTTCAAATGTTTCATCGACATCTTCATCAGGCGTATTGCCAACCAGCGCGCGTATTAAATCGCGCGTTTGTTCCAACTGAGCCTGAAGCGGCGCCAACGTCTGTTCCATGGATGCCAGCGATGATTCTTGTGCTGCAACATCCATATTGGACACGTCACCCAGTTTGTACTGAGTCTGTAAAAGCTCCAGCATTTCCTTGTTGATGCTGATCACTTTATTCATCGCCATAATCTGCGAACGGAGCGACGCTTCCTGCATTGCAGCGGCAACGACGTTCGAGGCCAGCGTGATATAAGTGGCTTCGAGTTGCAGTGCTTGGACGGTCACCTGCGTTTGCGCGGATTCGACCATTCTGCGGTTAAGACCAAACACATCAGGCACGTAGCCCACGGTTAACTGCGCAACATGAAAATTGTAATAGGCGGGCCCCACAGGATTTGTAGTCGTCTGAATCACATCGCCATTGGCTTGTGCTCCAGGTGAATTGCCACCGTAATTACCGGCCAATTTGTTGCGTGACGGCGAATAACTGATACCAACCGTCGGGTAGAAAAACCCCTGCTGCGCGATCACGTTTTCCTGTGCCTCACGCAAAGCTGCCTGGGCGGAAGCAATATCCGGGTTCGCCTTGAATGCACGCTCAATTAATGAATTAAGTTCGGGGGAACCAAACATCGTCCACCAGTCAAAGGGAACATCAGTTTTCGGATTGAATCGCTGCGATGCCCCGATCGGAACCGGTGCAAAAGCAGTCGCCTCAGTTATGGATTTTGTCGGCGCGTAACCCGTTGCTTTTGGGGCATCAGGTTTCTTGAAGTCAGGGCCCACAGCACAGCCTGTGATAAACGATGTCGTGATTAAAAACACACAGCCGGCTCTGATGACAAAGTGTAATTCTGATAATGATTTCATCATGCTTCTGCCCTCAACACGGCGTCCTCCATTTTTAATGGCGATTTGCGTTTTGAAAAAAGATCGATCAACAGCGGCAGGATGATCAGTACCAGCACGGGTGCCAGCAAAATTCCGCCAACCACCACAAGTGCCAACGGCTTTTGCACTTGCGATCCGATACCGTTCGCAAAGGCCGCTGGCAAGAGGCCGACACACGCTGCACAACAGGTCATCATGACAGGTCTCAACCTGGTTTGGCATGAACTTCGGATGGCTTGTGAACGTTCGACACCGGTTTCAATGATCTGGTTAAAATAGGTCAGCACGATAATGCCTTCCATGACAGAGATGCCGAACAGTCCGATAAATCCGATGGCTGCCGACACACTGAAAGGGGTGCCCGTCAGATAGAGTGCAAAAATTCCGCCTATCAGTGCCATCGGCATCACGCTTGCCGCCAGCAAAGTATCGGTAACCGAGCTGAAATTAAAAAACAGCAACAACAGGATGAGTCCAAGGCTCAAAGGTACGACGATCTTCAGTCGATCCATCGCATCGTTCATTTGCCCGAACTCACCCACCCACTCCATCCGGTAACCGCCGGGTATCTTCACCTGTTCGGCTACCTTGCGCTGCGCTTCCATGACGGCTCCGCCCAGATCACGACCGCGCACGCTGAACTTGATCGGTATGTAACGCTCCTGATTTTCCCGATAGATGAAGGATGCGCCTGAAACCAGATTGACATTCGCCACTTCAGTCAATGGCACTGGGATGACGCCGTTGCCATTCGGGTTGGGCGCACCGATGGTAATGCGTCTGATCGAATCCAGACTCTGACGAAAATTAGGTGCCAGGCGCACTACCATTGGAAAGTTCCGGTCGCTGCCATCTTCATACAAATTTCCGGCTGCCTGACCCCCAATGGCCGACTGCACCGTCGTATTGATATCGCCTGGAGCGAGACCATAACGTGCAGCTCGAATACGATCGATGTCTATCTTGACGGTCGGCTGCCCGAGCGCCCTGAAAATGGACAGGTCTGTAATACCCGGCACGGTTGCCATCACATCCTGTATCTGCTTGGCCGTTTTTTCCAGCGTGGCCAGATCGTTCCCATAAAGCTTGACCGAGTTTTGCCCCTTCACTCCGGATGATGCTTCTTCCACATTGTCCTCGATGTATTGCGAGAAATTGAACTCCACACCTGGAAATTCAGCTTGCATTTTACGGCTCAGGTCTTCAGTCAGTTTTTCCTTATTGATCCCTTTTGGCCATGTATCAAAAGGAGTCAACGGGACAAAAAATTCCGCATTGAAAAATCCGGTCGCATCTGTTCCGTCATCAGGCCGCCCATCCTGTGAAATGACGGTCTGTACCTCCGGATAACTTTTGATCAGTGTGCGCATCCGGTTGGCGTACGCATTGCTTTCTTCCAGCGAAATTGAGGCCGGCATTGACGCGCGTATCCACATATTTCCTTCTTCCAGTTTAGGCATAAATTCGAGCCCTAACGAATGAACAGCAAATCCCGCCAGCAAAACTAAAATTGCCGCTCCTGAAAGCATGAGTAGTCTATTTGCGAGGGCGAATCCGATCACCGGGGTATAGATGCGACGCATCCATTCCACCGCGATTGTTTCTCTCTCAGTGACATGCGCTGGCAGTAGCAGAGAGCTCAAAGCCGGGGCAATCGTAAAGGTCGCAATCAGGCCGCCCAAGATAGCGTATGCATAAGTCGATGCCATCGGCCCGAAAATATGCCCTTCGACACCGCTCAGGGTGAACAGCGGGATGAATCCTGCGATGATGATGGCCGCCGAGAAGAAAATCGATCGATTGACTTCGGTCGCGGCAAAGGCAATGTGAGCCAGTTTCCCATGCAGGGAGCTGTCAGGGCGAATATGCAGCATGAAAAGCGGCGCTTCTGCATGTGTTTTTTCTTTACTTTCTGCAAGGTGCCTGAAAATATTTTCCACCATGATCACTGTCGCATCGACAATCAGACCAAAATCAATGGCGCCAACCGACAACAAGTTTGCAGACTCGCCGCGCAATGTCATGATGATGATGGCAAAAAACATGGCAAACGGAATCGTTGCACTGACAATGATCGCACTGCGCAAATTGCCAAGGAACACCCACTGAACGAAGAAAATCAACACGATACCGAATAACAGGTTTTCGATAACGGTATGGGTGGTGATACTGATCAACTCGCTGCGGTCATAGATACGCTCGATGTGTACGCCCGGCGGCAATATCCCGGATTGATTGATCTTGGCAAGCTCTGCCTCTACACGCTTGATAGTCGGAGTGCTTTGTTCACCCCTGCGCATCAGAACGATGCCTTGCACAATGTCGTCGTCCTGATCGTTGCCGGCAACACCCAAGCGCGGTAAATTACTGACGCTGACCGTGGCGATGTCGCGGATAAAAACAGGGGTACTATTGCTCGAGGTAATCATTGTGTTGCGGATATCATCCATAGAATGAATGAGACCAATACCGCGCACGACTGCCGCCTGCGGCCCGAAGTTGACCGTTTGACCACCTACATTGAGATTGCTGTTGTTAAGCACTTGCAGTACCTGCGGGACCGTGAGACCGTAATGGATCAGTTTCGACTGGTCGATGCTGATCTCGTAGTCCTTGGTTTTGCCGCCCCAGCCATTGACGTCAATCACTCCAGGCACGGCCTTGAAGCGCCTTTCAAGCATCCAGTCTTCTATGGTTTTCAAGTCCTGCACCGAATATCCAGGCGGACCATACACACGATAACGCAATATTTCGCCTATCGGGCTTTCCGGTGAAATCCCGGGTATTGCACCATTGGGTAAAGGCGACAATTGGGATAAGCGGTTGATGACCTGTTGTTCAGCATCCTTGTAGCTGATGTCATAGGTGAACTGAACCTTCACGTCAGACAGGCCGAACAGAGAAATCGTGCGCACCGTTGTTACATGCGGGATGCCAGCCAGTTGGATTTCGAGTGGAATAGTGATGTAACGCTCGATTTCTTCAGCCGACTGACCTGTGCTTTGGGTAACAATGTCGACCAGCGGCGGAACTGGGTCAGGATAGGCTTCGATGTTGAGTTTAGCAAAGCTGACAATACCTGCGACAAAAAGCGTCGCCATCATCAGCATGACGGCGGTTCTTTGTTTGAGCGCGAATATGACGACGCGATTCATTGATTGCCACCTCCGGCAGCGCGATCGATGAATAAGGTGCCTCGAGTGACAATTTTCTCGCCAGCGGAAAGGCCAGAAGTTATTTCAATAAAATCGCCGCTGATACGGCCGATGCGGACAGGACGTATCGCCAGCGTACCATCGCTATTTGCAACGAATACATGCGCCTCGCTTCCTTCATACACGACAGCGCTTTGCGGCACGCCGATGGCTTTTACCTCACCACTGGTTACGACGCTGAAATTTGCAAACATCATCGGCTTTAAGGCGCCATCGCTATTGCTGATTTCTGCACGCACCAGCAAACGGTGAGTATTGCTATCCATCGCCGGTGCAACCCAGGATAGCTTGGCCCTGAAGACTCGGTCAGGGAATGCCAGCACATGCACTTCGACTGGCAATCCGACATGCATGAGAGGCGCGTCTTCCTCGCGTACATTGGCAATCATGTATACCGTCGATAAATTTGCTATCGTAAATGCTGGAACGGTGGCGCCTCCGGAGGCACTTTGAATATACTGACCGACACCCACTTGACGCTGCGTCACGGTGCCAGAGACAGGTGCTTTGACCAGGGCTTGCGGATTGATCTCCAATGCCTTGGCTCCATTTTCAATTGCGCTAATTTCATGCTCTGATTTTCCCAGGATACTCAACTGATTGCGCGCAGCCTGCAGGTTGCCTTGCGCCGTGACCAAATCGGATTGACTTTGCAGCCAGTCTTTCTGTGCGCCGGCCTTCGCGAGATAAAGTTCATGCTGACGTGCCTCGGCGGCTGTTGCGAGCAAAACCTGTGCATGCGCTGCGATCAACGCGCTCTTCGCCTGGACGAACTCAGTCGCGGCCACCACCATCAATGGATCGCCTTTTTTAACTCGGTCTCCAATCTGTGCAATTACTCGTGTTACCTGTCCGGAAAATGGCGAGAACACCGGCGTAATCGTATCGTCGTTATAGGCGATGGCACCATCGGTCAGCTGCTCGCTGCGAAAACTCATCAGTTGTACTTGTGAAATAGCCAGCGTATCCAGTTGCGTCTTGCTTGGCCGGAAAGTGCCAGGCGACTCTGCTTTAACTTGCTGGGCAGTGGTCGTGCCGGACATGGAATGAACAGCCCAAAATCCGCCTGCCAGTAGCGCAATCATGCCAATAATTGCAAATACTTGCACTCTGAGCGGCAAGACAATAGGTTCGCGAATAATTTTTTCTGAATGAGTATCGATAGGCTTGGTCATATTGTCGCTTTAAGGTGAGTCAAGGTGAACATCCGGTAAAAACCAGCGCACTTTACAGATACAACCTTGCAGCAATATGTGCAGAACCTTTCAGGAAGCTTTCATACCAACAAATTTTTCTAAAAAATTTCAATAACGCGCCATGTTCAACAGACAACTCACTGGTGCTGGGGTAAACTCGATCAGAAAATTTTAAACACTGTTTGCTCATGCGTATATTATTGGTTGAAGACGACCCGCTCCTGGGAGAAACCACAGTCAGGGCCATGCAGTCCCAGCAATGGGCAGTCGATTGGACTCGTGAGGGCGAGTCTGTTCTGAATGCGGTAAGGCTGGCCGTTTACGATGTTATCGTTCTGGATGTGGGGTTGCCGGGAATGGATGGTTTTAAAACGCTACAAGGCTTGCGCGCCTGTGGCAACCCGCAACCCGTTTTGATGTTGACAGCCCGTGATGCTGTAGAAGATCGCGTACACGGTTTGGAGCTCGGCGCTGACGATTATCTGGTCAAACCCTTTGCATTGACCGAGCTGGTGGCTCGCATTCAGGCACTCACACGGCGCCTTCACGCACGCCAACATAACGAGATAATTCTCCGCACATTGCGGTTGGATCTGACAGCCAAGCGTGCTTTTCTGGCAAATCAACCTCTTGAGCTCCTGCCTCGCGAATGGGCTGTGCTCGTACATCTTTTGAATCATGCAGGTAAAGTCGTCAGTAAAGAACAAATACTGGGCGCCATTTCAGGTTGGGACGAAACATTATCTAGCAATGCTATTGAGGTCTACATCTCTCGCCTGCGCACAAAAATTGCACCTGCAGGCATTTCCATCCGGACAATTCGAGGTTTTGGTTATCTCATGGAGGAATCAGCGGATGACTTCCAGCCTTAAACGGCAGCTGCTACTCTGGCTATTGGTACCCATGCTGATCATAGCGCCTGTAGCCGCATCACTCCAATATTGGCTGGTGCTTTCTCCGGCGAAGCTGGAGTTTGACCACCAGCTCGGCGATTTTGCCATCGCTATTGCAAGTTTTTTGAAAGTAAAAGACAACCGGCTACACTTTGAAATGACGCCTGAAACCGAACATCTGCTCCGAACTGACCAGCTTGATACGGAGTTTTTCCTCGTCATAGGTCCGAATGGAAAGCGTATTGCGGGTGATGCTCTTCTTGATACGCCGGAAAGTGGAATCAAGGCCGGTGAATTTCGCTATGCCGACAGAAAAATAAATAATCGCATATTGCGCATGGTGGTATATGGCGTACCTTGTGGTCAAGATATCTGTCAGATACGTATTGCCGAAACGCTTATCAAACGAAATAAAGTACAGGCACAGGCGTTAATTACTACGATCATGTCTATCTTGGTACTGGGCCTAACCACCATGGGTGTGATGCTCGTGGCTGTGCAGCATGGACTGAAACCTCTTCAGGATATTCGCAACCAACTTGCCGACCGCTCTTTTGATGACCTGCGCGCCTTGGAGCTGCCGCATGCACCAAGCGAATTAAAACCACTCATCAGTACGCTTAACCAACTGTTCAAACGACTGGCTGATGCAAGCACGGTACAAAAAGCTTTTCTCGCAGATGCGGCCCATCAGTTGCGCACTCCACTGACTGCCCTTCAAACCGAATCTGAATTGGCCTTGCTGGAACCCCATCCTGCATCTTTACATCCGACTCTTGAACGCTTGCATCATTCCGCAAGCCGTGCAGGTAAATTGGCAAACCAGTTTTTAATGATAGCCAGAGCTGACAACGACCAGAGCTCAGCGGAATTTTCCTGCATCGACCTTAAGGAGATAGGCGCGAGGGCAGCAAATGAGTGGTCCAGCAGGGCATGCGCTTCTGGAGTTGATTTGGGATTTTATTTGGAAAGCGCAGTCGTTAAGGGGCAACCTATATTGCTTCAGGAGTTGCTCTCGAATCTGATACACAACTCGATTGAACATGCAGGCAATGGCACTCGAGTCACCGTAAAGACTCATGTTTTAGAGCACGAGGCCATACTTGAAGTTGAGGACGATGGTCCGGGAATTGAAGAAGGGGAACGGCAAAAAGTACTACAACGCTTTTTTCGGGGTGATCATGCGAAGGGCTTTGGTAGCGGGTTGGGTCTTGCGATTGCCAATGATATTGCGCGCATACACAACGCAAAGGTTGCCCTAAACACGCCTGACAATGGCCGGGGCTTGCTGGTTCGCATCACATTTCAGACGCATAAATCATGATTCTCACCGAATGAATTTTTCAATTACCATTGAAAACAAAGGGTCGGTCGAACACATGAGCGAAATTAATGATCTGTTCATAATTCATGACAAATATTGTTATGGCTTCGTCGTTCCCGCGAAAACGAGCGGAGCGAAGTTTCGAGCTTGCGGCCAAGCGGGAACCCAGGCAATATTCAAGCACCCACGAAGTGGGACAACCCGTGCTTTTGTTGGCGCTGAGTGATGGACGCAGCCTGCATGAATGCGCTCATATTCAGGAAGACCTGATAGAGGAACTGAACAAAGTTGTCTATCAGCAGCAGCAAAAGCTGCACCAGCTTGAAGCGATTTGTCCATCGCTTGCAAGACATATCCAATCGGCTGGCAGAAGCTGGGAATGAGAGCAAGCCTGTGAACGAAATGCCGCCTCACTATTAGCACATTGCGGTAATTAGCACTGAGTTATGGCCGAAAAGGCTGCCTTCGAGTTTTATTGAGGCGGGTGTTCCAGCATGTTGCCCGGTTGATTTCGCCACGTACCGGCGGCATCTTCCTGTTCACACAATATGTCCGAGTGAGGCGCAGTGAGACAAATTAATATACCTTGCCTTTGAACCGGCGGTGGTTCGGCACGTATTGCTCCCATGCATCTATCCAGTTGCTTGCCATCGCGTGCTGCGCTTCGGCAAGGGATATCTCGTGGGAACATACCATTTTGTACATCACGAATTCCAGCTGATCTTTTCTGCGGGCGCCCCATACGCTGTTGCGTGGTTCGGGCCAGAGATTGCGCTGATCATCAGGTGCGCCTCCGATCGAGAGCGCAATCAGGTGGTCTTCCTCGTAGTGTCTGGGGTTCATGTCAGCGTACCCGTACTCGCGCATCTGCCGCTTCTTGAGCTGGTTGGTGAAGTAGGCCGGCGGCCTGATCGATTTTGTATATCCCCTCACGCAAACGGTGGATTGGACATTGGCCTGAGTGACATTGGGATTGACTTCGCCAGGCGTAGTCGAAGGGTCGGGCAGGTCGGATGCACAGGCAGGAAGGCAACCAGCCAACAGTGCCATAAAAATAATTTTTCTCATGATTTATCCTTAAAAAACGCAGTTGGCAGATCATCTCCCCCTTCGATACGCCCGCCCTTCTATACATCAGGGCGAACGGACTATTCACCAAACGGGTGACTGCTTCAAAAACCGTTCGTGGTTAAGCAGTGACTTGGCACAGGTTTCATCGTGCTTAGTCAATGCTTAGTAGTTTCATCAGATGTATAGAAGCATGGACGGTTTTTTATAGTTTCAACTGCGTTTTTTAGGTTTATCGTTCGTCAGACAATGCTCAACGGTTTTAAGGAAGTGTTCAATATTGAGCGGCTTGGTGAGGTAATCAACAAACCCTGCCGCCTTGCCGCGTTCGATGTCGCGTGACATGGCCTTGGCGGTGATTGCGATGACGGGAATATTTTTCAGACTGGCGTCTGCCTTGAATATGCTCATAACCTGATAACCATCGATGTGCGGCATGTTGATGTCGAGCAGGATCAGGTCAGGTTTTCGTGCCAGGGCAAGTTCGATGCCAAGTTCTGGCGTATGGGCGGTGAGCAGGTGGATGTGTTTGCGGCGTCCGAGGATTTGCGTCACCAGTTTTAGATTGGCCGGATTATCCTCGATGCAGAGTACGAGCTGCTGGGTCGCATCAATAGCCGGTACGGGCGTGTCACGTTCGAGCGCTGGGATATTGTGATTGGTTTCAGAATCTGATTCGTGCGGCAACTCAATACAGAAAGTGCTGCCCACACCCACTTCACTTTTGACATTCACGGCGCCACCCATCATTTCGACAATGCGCCGGGTGATGGTGAGACCTATGCCAGTGCCTTCGATGCCGCTGTTTTCGGCATCAAGGCGGCTGAACGGCTGGAACAGTTCTGCAAGACGCTCAGTGGAAATCCCTGGACCCGTGTCCGTCACACGGATGCACAGCCTATCTTTTGCCATGCTCAACTGGTCTGTTTCTGCGGCACACACTTCGATATGAACGCTGCCGCCCTCGTGGTTATATTTGATCGCGTTTGAAATCAGATTGAGCAAGGCCTGTCTGAGCCTTGTACGGTCCGCCCGCACGATTGCCCCCTCCAGACCCTTGTGGCTGAGCCTGATGCGGCGTTTGTCGGCCAGCGTATTCACAAGACTTAGACATTCATTGACGATGGAACAAACTTCTACCGGTTCCAGCGACAGGTCGATATGGCCTGATTCAATCTTTGCCAGATCCAGCACTTCGTTGATGAGTTGCAGCAGATGTGCTCCGGCTTTGAGTATCTCCTGTACGTAATCCTTGAGTTCGTCGGGCAGCGTATCGTCATTTTCCAGAAGCTGGCCGAAACCCAGGATAGCGTTCATCGGTGTGCGCAGCTCGTGGCTCATGTTGGAGAGGAATTCCGACTTGGCCCGGTTGGCGCGATCTGCTTCGTCGCGTGCATCGATCAACGCCTGTTCTGATTTTTTGCGTGAGGAGATGTCGCGTAAAACACCGGTGAAATGGCGCTCGCTACCCAACAACATCTCATTGACTGACAGTTCGATTGGAAACACGCTGCCATCCTTGCGTAGCCCCTGAACCTCACGGCCTATGCCGATGATGTGTTTTTCAGCGGTGGCAAAGTAGCGCATCATGTGGCTGTCGTGTTGGCTTTGATCGGGTTCCGGCATCAGCATCTTGATGTTTCGTCCGACAACCTCGGCGATGGTATAGCCGAAGATATGTTCGGCGGCGTGATTCATGGTCTCGACGATGCCCTGACTGTCGATGGTGAGGATGCCGTCGGCAACGGTGTTGAGTATCGTTGTGACACGTGCGGAACTTCGTTCGAGCGCGTACTGGGTGTTCATGGTAGTCCGCACCTGTCGCCTAATCAGCATGTAGGTAGTTGCGAGCAGGATGAAAAGCATCGGTGTGAGGATGATGCCCAGCGTGAGCGCGATCGTGCGAACGCGCGATAGCTCGGCGCTGTGTGCAGCCAACAGCAAGGATTCTTCATCTTCCATTTCGCGGAGCATTTGAAATAAATCTTTGCGTTGCTCTGCGGCATGCGTGTTTAGCAGGTAAACTCGGGCTGCATCGAATCCTTCGGTTTTGCGAAGCAGAATCACGTGCTGGGCTATTGCCTTGCGCACATTTAGCGCTTCACTGAGTCGTAAACAGTTTTTCAGCTGTATGGGATTGTCGGCAGACAAGTCCTTTAATCTGTGCAGTGCTTTCTCGCGGGTAGACTTGATCGCTGGGAGTTTTGCAAGATCTTCGTCAAAGCCGGAAATAACGTAACCAAGCACAATTGACTCGGGTAACAGCAGGTTGACTTTTATTTCTGAAATGCTATCGAGAATGTCGTGGATGTGTTCTACGACGCGTGCCTGATTGCGTTCCTCTTTCAACGTTAACCAGGTCGTCGTGGCGAGCGCCACAACTAATAGAATGGTCGAGAGGATAGCGGCCAATAATTTAGTTTCGAAGCCTAGCTGTTTACCCATTGTACTTTCAGTTTTTTGGTGCTCAATTAAACTGCATATTTTTTTAGGGTTATACAACGGGCAAACGAATCAGTCAACAGGTAGCCCACGAATTGTGAGCAATCGGTTTAAGCAGAAGATAGCTGAAGGTTGAAACAGGGAAACCAATTCCTTCTGCCTATTTCGAATGAGTGCCCCTTTTTTTGAAATAGTGGCATGGCTGCCCTGATGCCTCGATGACATCAAGGGCGGGCAGCCGCCGGCTTTTGAAGTCCAGCGCGCGGCAGCCGTATCTGAAATTGGCCTCGTGGGTGATGAAGTAGTGGGTGCAATTTTTGCAATCCGGAAGCTCGGTTTTCATGGGGCATTATTTACTTCTTTGTTTGCTCGGCCTGCATTGCCTTCAGGTCGCGTATGTCGGACTCGATGATGGAGAGCTGATAAAAATTCCCTCCTGAACGTTTGGCAAGGTCCAGCTGCAGCATCGCAGCAGGCAGGTCGCCTTGCCAGGCAAAACTGTAGGCCTGCGCCCGATGCTGTTCGAGCGGGTTGTTCAGCTGGTGATAGGTGCGTGCCTGAAGGTCGTAAAGCGTGGTGTCCATGGGGTGGATTACGACCTGATCATCAAGCAGCTTGACGGCCGTCTCCGCCTGCTTGTTGTTCAGAAGCAGATCGACGTATTCGTAGATCAGCGCGCGACACTGCGGGAAATTCTGCACGGCAGTGCGATAGAAGCTGAGTGTATCGGGATCTTTCGCGGCGCGCTTTACCCGTGCTTCCAGCGTTGTCAGCATCGCGTTGTTCTGCGCCGACGGCGTATTTCTGGCCTGTTTGAGCAATACGGCAAGTTCTGCTTTGGCGCGATCTATCTGTTTGTCTCGCAGCAGCGAGGTGACCAGGCCATATCGTTGAGCAAGCTGGTTGCCAAATTTATGTGTGGTCAGCGCATCGGTGAAGTAGTTGACCGCATCGCGGGGTGTTTTCTGCTCACCGATTAGCTTGGTGCGTACCAGATCGAAGTCGAGGCTGTCGGGCAGCAAACGGTAAGGTTTTTTGCTTATGCGGTTTTCAATGTCGGCAATACGGTCGCTGGTGATCGGGTGTGTGCGCAGATAGTTGGGCGCGTTGCCATCGATCAGACGGGTAGACTTTTGCAGACGTTCCAGGAATTCCGGCATCGCGTGCGGATCGAAACCGGCTTTTTCCATCAGCTCCAGACCTAGGCGGTCCGCTTCCTGTTCATGCTCACGCGTGAAATCGAGCTGCTTTTGCATGGCGTGCGCCTGTACGCCGGCCATAGTGGCCTGTGCGGCATCCGGATTGCTGCGCGCGGCGAGTATTGCGAGGGCAATCGCAGCCATGGAGGCAATCGTGTCGCCTTGCGTGGCTGACACCATGCGCGCCAGATGGTGCTGGGTGACGTGCGAGATTTCATGGCCCAGCACAGACGCCAATTCCGATTCGTTTTGCGTGATGAGCAGCAGGCCAGCATTGACGCCGACAAATCCGCCCGGCATGGCAAAGGCGTTGACGCTGTAATCGTTCACGGCAAAGAACTCAAAATCGAGCGAGGGCTCATTGGAATACTGAACCAGTTTGTCGCCTATCTGATTGAGGTAATCGTTGACTTCAGGATCGTTGAGAAACTGTTTGCTGGCCTTGATCTGCATCATGCTTTGCTGGCCGACCTCGCGTTCCTGCAAGGGGCTTAACGCCGCCTGCGATACATCGCCCAAATCCGGCAAGCCGTCGCTTAAGGCGCAGGGAGAGAAGATCAGAAGTAGAATGAGCGGCAATGTTTTCATGGTCAATATATTATCAGGATCGAGGAATGAAGAGCGAGGATTGAGCAAAACCCGCTGCTTCGCTTTTAACTCAATCCATGAGCCTCTTTGACTGGACTTTATCAATAAAAGTGCGCAGAATTCAGCATCGAAAAAATGAACAGGAATAATCACGTGGCAGATTTCAAAAATATAACTGTCGCCGAATTGGTGAAGCTGCTGCAGAAGAGTAATTTAAAGCTGATCGATGTTCGCACGGATGCGGAAATAGCGCGTGGAAAAATTCCGCAAGGTGAAGCCCTGCCGCTTCATCTGTTGCCTTTGCGTATGCATGATCTGGACAAGAGCGCGACCACGGTTTTTTACTGTCAGGTGGGCGGGCGTTCGGCGCAGGCCGCGGCATTTGCGGCAGCCAATGGATTTTCGGATGTGTACAATCTGCAAGGCGGCATCACCGCATGGGCGCATGCGGACTTGCCCATCGCATGATGTACTTCGCGGTGTTTTGCCTCAAGGCCGACAATGATTGAATTGGATGAAAGAAATGGCAAGTTGCGCCGTCGCCAGTTCAGGCCATGCATAAAATAGGCAAATACGAAATTGTTCGCGAACTCGGTGCCGGGGCGACCAGTACCGTGTATCTGGCGACAGACACATTCAACAGGCAACAGGTCGCCATCAAGTTAATGAATCTGAAGTTTGTGCGAGATTCGGGTCAAGTCAAGATTTTCCGCAAGCTGTTGATGACCGAAGCGTCGCTTGCCGGCAAATTGTCCCATCCGCATATCGTCAAAATTCTCGATGCCGTGATAGGCGACGAGGTGAGTTATATCGTGATGGAGTATGTCGAGGGTTGCACGCTGGAAAAACACTCAGAAGTGGACAGCCTGCTGCCCTTCAATACCGTCGCGGAAATCATCTACAAATGCTGCAAGGCGCTCGAATACGCCGAGTCTCATGGCATCATTCATCGCGACATTAAGCCAGCCAATATTCTGTTGCATGGGAGCACTGACATCAAAATCTCGGATTTTGGCGCGGCCACAGTGCAGACTCTGCAAATCACCCAGGTGAGCGGTGTGGGTTCGCCTGCCTATATGTCGCCTGAACAGGTCAAGGAATTGCCGCTCACCCATCAGACCGATATATATTCTCTGGGCGTGACCATGTACAAGCTCCTGACCGGGAAGCTGCCGTTCGATGCGTCCAACAAGAGCAGCATGATGTATCACGCGCTCAACATTGATCCCATACTGCCCAGCGTGTTTCGGCATGGAATTCCGTCCGGGCTGGACGCGATTGTGCGGCGTGCGATGGAGAAGGATCAGGCGAAGCGCTATCAGAAATGGAATGAGTTTGCATCCGATCTGGTTGGATTTTTCAGCCAGGTTGCACCGCTTGAGAATGCAATTTTTGACACCGAGAAATTTGACATCCTGCGCGGCCTGCCATTTTTCAGGCAATTCAGCGATGTCGAGCTTTGGGAGGTGTTGCGCATCAGCGACTGGCATAGGGTCGCTGCATCGGAATACATACTTCGCGACGGCGAGATGGGTTGTTCTTTTTTTATTCTGGCGCAGGGTACGGTGCATGTGCTAAAGCACGGAAACTTGCTGAGCATCCTGCATCGCGGCGACTGTTTCGGCGAAATGGCGCATCTGTCGGACAGCGAATTCAAGCGGCACACCGACGTGCTTGCCAAGAGCGATGCAGTGTTGATAAAAATCAATCCCGAAGTGTTGAAACACGCAACGACCGGATGCCGCCTGCTGTTTGGCGATGCATTTTTGCGCATACTGGCCAATCGTTTGTCGGTGGCCAACATGCGCACTTCGGAGATTAAACCGAAAGTAAAGAAGAAAACCGGTTCATCGGGTATCAATCACATCACGGTCACCGAGTTGAAGGAAAAGTTGCATCAGGGTGGCGTGCGTCTGATGGATGTGCGCTCAGATGATGAAGTAGTGCGCGGCAAGATTCCACAGGGTGATTCGTTGCCGCTGCATCTCATCTCGATGCTGTTGTATGAGTCCGACATGACTGTGCCCGTGGTGTTCTATTGCACAAAGGGCAAGGATTCGGCAGTCGCAGCCAAATTTGCCGTCGAGCATGGTTTTTTTGATGTGTACATACTGAAGGGCGGCTTTCATGCCTGGATGCATGCGGGCCTGCCCGTTCGCTAATTCAGTTTGGCGCGTTGCATTTGCAGCTGAGCCAGCGTCGTTGAAAAATCGTTCATACGCTTTTTCTCCTGTTCAACGACCGCTGCAGGTGCTCTTGAAACAAAGCTCTCATTGCCAAGCTTGGCTTCCGTCTTGGTAATTTCATTTTCCAGACGCGCGATCTCCTTGTCCAGCCTTTCGCGCTCAGCTTTAACATCGATCTCTACTTTGAGCATCAGTTTGTAACTGCCTACGATGGCGACCGCTGCCTCATCGGATGGCAGCTCGTTTGCGATCACAACTTCGGAAAGTTTTGCAAGGCTGCTGATATAGGGAGAAAGCGCTTTGAGCGTTGAGGCATCACCCGTTGCGATCAGCGGTACACGCGCAGCAGGCGAGAGATTCATCTCACTGCGCAGCTTGCGGCATGCGTTGATCATTTCCTGCAAAAGTGAAATTTGCTCGATGGATGCCTTGTCTATCCTGGTTGCATCGGCCACAGGGTAGGCTTGCAGCATGATCGAAACCTCTCCCTCCGCCCTCTCCTTGCCAGGAGAGGGGACCTTGCCTGCCAAGGGAGCTACGGACTGCCACAGTTCTTCGGTGATGAACGGGATGATGGGATGCGCCAGGCGCAGGATGGTTTCCAGCACGCGCACCAGCGTGCGGCGTGTGGCACGCTGTTGTGCTTCAAATTCCTCGATCCTCGATCCCCGATCCTGCAATTGTACTTTCGCCAGTTCCACATACCAGTCGCAGTAGGTATTCCACACCAGCTCATACACAGTGCGTGCGGCCATGTCGAAACGGTAATCGGCAAAGTGCTGCGCCATTTCCATTTCTGCCTGTTGCAACAGACTGATCATCCACTTGTCGGCCGTTGAATACTCAAGGGGCAGCGATTCATCGAGGCCTGTGTCGTGGCCCTCGCAGTTCATCAGCACGAAGCGCGTCGCGTTCCACAGTTTGTTACAGAAGTTGCGATATCCTTCGCAGCGCTGCATGTCGAACTTGATGTCGCGTCCCGGAGAGGCTAACGATGCGAAGGTGAAGCGCAGCGCGTCGGTACCGAAGGCAGGAATGCCATCTGGGAATTCTTTCTTGGTGCGCTTCTCGATCTGTTCCGCCTGCTTCGGGTTCATCAAACCCGTTGTGCGTTTCTTGAGCAATTCGTCGAGTGTGATGCCGTCGATCAGATCGATCGGGTCGAGCACGTTGCCCTTGGACTTGGACATCTTCTGCCCTTCGGCATCGCGGATCAGGCCGTGCACATACACATCCCTGAACGGGATCTTGCCGGTGATGTGTTTAGTCATCATCACCATACGCGCGACCCAGAAAAAGATGATGTCGAATCCTGTGACCAGTACGGTTGAGGGCAGGTATTTTGCCAGGAATAGATTTTGCTTGTCTTTGGCTTCATCTCCAGTCCAGTCCAGCGTGGAGAAAGGCCACAGCGCGGAAGAGAACCAGGTGTCCAGCACATCGGCATCGCGGTCGAGTTGTCCCGCATAGCCTGCCTTGTCGGCAAGCGCTCTTGCTTCGGTTTCGTCGTGCGCGACAAATATTTCGCCGTTCACGCCATACCACGCGGGAATCTGATGCCCCCACCACAGTTGGCGAGAGATGCACCAGTCCTGAATGTTGTTCAGCCACTGGTTGTAAGTGTTCACCCAGTTTTCCGGATGAAATTTGATCTCGCCTGAGGAGACACATTCCAAAGCCTGTTCGGTGATGCTCTTTCCTTCATTGCCCTTCTTGCTCATCGCAACGAACCACTGGTCGGTGAGCATCGGTTCGATCACGACGCCTGTCCTGTCGCCGCGCGGCACTTTCAGTTTGTGCTTTTCGGCTTTTTCGAATAAGCCATAAGTTTCAAGGTCAGCGACGATCTGCTTTCTCGCATCGAATCGATCAAGATCGCGATATTTTTCGGGTGCGTGTTCGTTGATTTTTCCATCCAGGGTCAGGATAGAGATCATCGGCAGTTGATGGCGCTGTCCCACTGCATAGTCGTTGAAGTCGTGCGCGGGGGTGACCTTGACCACGCCCGTGCCAAATTCGCGATCGACATAGTCGTCCGCAATGATCGGGATGCTGCGTGCGCAAAGCGGCAGCGCGACCTCTTTGCCGATCAGATGTTTATAGCGCTCGTCTTCGGGATGCACCATCACCGCGACGTCGCCCAGCATGGTCTCGGGACGTGTGGTCGCAACCGTCAGATGGGTCAGGCCGTGCAGGGCGTCGGGCTCGCTCAGCGGATAATGGATGTGATACATGAAGCCGTCTTCTTCTTCCTGCACGACTTCGAGATCGGATACCGCGGTGTGCAGTTTCGGATCCCAGTTCACCAGACGCTTGCCGCGATAGATCAGGCCTTCCTTAAACAGGCGCACAAAAGTTTCTGTCACCGACTGCGACAGACCTTCGTCCATCGTGAAGCGTTCGCGCGACCAGTCGGGAGAGGTGCCCAGGCGCCGCATCTGGCGCGTGATGGTGTCGCCCGAATATTTTTTCCACTCCCAGACTTTCTCGATGAATGCTTCGCGGCCCAGGTCGTGGCGCGAAATGCCTTGCGCATCGAGCTGGCGCTCGACGACGATTTGCGTTGCGATACCCGCATGGTCGGTGCCCGGCTGCCAGAGCGTGTTGTCGCCCTTCATGCGATGATAGCGGGTCAGCGTGTCCATCAGCGTCTGGTTGAAACCATGCCCCATGTGCAGCGTGCCGGTGACGTTGGGCGGCGGCAGCTGAATGCAGAATGATTCAGCCTTCGCAGGGTCCATGCATGCCTTGAAATAGCCCGATGCTTCCCACTTGGGATACCAGCGCGATTCGATGTCTTTGGGTTCAAAACTTTTGGTCAGTTCCATTGCAATACCTTGTGGCAGATAGCCAGTGTAGAATTTTGTGAAAGACGTGATTATACAGGGCAGTCGCAAGCTGTTAGTTAAATCGGCAGACTCATCTATAATGAAACTTCCTCTTTGAGGATTATCAAATAAAGGAGCGCCATGTTTATCGCAATGAACCGTTTCAAGATTGCTCCCGGCAAGGAGAGTGAATTCATCGATATCTGGAAAAAACGCGACAGCCATCTCGACGGTGTGCCTGGATTCAGAAGTTTCAACTTGCTGCAGGGCACATCCAGCGACGAGCATACGCTGTTTGCCTCGCATTCTGTCTGGGATTCACGCCAGGCATTCGAAGACTGGACTCATTCGGAGGAGTTCAGATTGGCACATGCACAGGCAGGCCAGACCAAAAATGTTTATCTCGGCCCGCCCAGTCTTGAGCTTTTCGAGGCAGTGATTTAGGGCGCCAACATAGCATCATCTTTTGACTTGCTACTTGCTACTTGCTACTTGCTACTTGCGAATAGCTGTTAGTGTTTGTTGTCCGAATTCTTTAACGCGTCGATGATCAGTTGCGGAAGCTCGGCCTTGAATTCGCTGATGGCAAGTTCAACGGCCAAACGCTGCAACTGCTCAAGCTGGCTGTTGAGTTTCTGGGTAAAGACCGTTTCGAGATGCGTTTCGAGTTGATGAAGAAGATGATGCACTTCAGCGGGGTTCAACGGGCGCGTAGCAATCTCATGTGCGCCGGTAGCGGACAAGTCGATTGGGGTGACGACAGAGGTGAGTATTGGAAGCTCTTCCTGATCATCGGAGATTTCAGTCAGTATGGGCAGTTCATCATCATGGTCTGTCATGGTTGATTGGTCCGGGCCAGGTCGAAATGGCGCAATTCGTAGCCGCGATCGCGATAAAATTTGAAACGTTCCCGCCCAAGCCTGCTGTCTTTTTCGTCTGTTCCGACGATTTCTGCGACGCGTTCGAAGCGGCTGAAAAATGGCATGCACTCGTCGTGCAGACTGATCAGCATGTCGTAATGCGGAAAGGTCTCATCGCCGCAGTTCAAGACCACGGGTACTTCGTTTGCATCAGGCGCATTGCTGCGAGTATGCGGAATGAAGGCCGTATCGGGATATTGCCAGAGCAGCTTGTCCAGTGCATCGCAGCTTGCTTCATCGGGCAGGCTGATGACCGTGTGCATGCCGTGCTGCATGGCCTTATGGCTCAACTGACAGGCGGTGCGCAGCTTGTCGGCGGAGCCTGTATAGAAATCGACCTTGGTCATTTTATTCCATTTCCTAATCTGCCGTAGGATGCGGTGAGGTACGAACCGCATCATTTACAACGCGAGCGATGCGCTTTCTTCGTCAGCACA
>VFSW01002352.1_pt1 | contig 28570 bp, 22 predicted proteins | sample 5358111 | NCBI WGS metagenome assembly VFSW01 (sample SAMN11554181, study PRJNA540505) | mine drainage metagenome | isolation source: sediment from site ElyBrook_90M | place: USA: Ely Copper Mine, Vershire, VT | collected 2017 | reverse complement strand
GGCGTGCTTTTTATGTATATTTCAAAATATGAACGCTTGGAGATTTCGCTTGCGCCAATAATATAAAAGGCGCGCAGATCGGACAGTATTATCAATCTGCAGTTGCAACAAGTTCAATATTGGCTTTTCCGCCATGCAGATGCTTGATGTCTGCCATGCGCCTTTTAGAGGCCAGATTTTCGTCACTGGGCCAAGGCCAGCAGGCGATCAAGGTCGATACACCCGGCAAGGTGCGTTGCCAGAGCGTCAAGCGTCCTCTCTACGGCTTCGTCATAGGCAAGGTTCGAGGAACCGCCGAGCCAGGCCAGCACGGCTGCGCGCTGGGCATCATGGTTAAAAATTCCGTGGACATAACAGGCGCGGATCTGGCCATTCCCGGACAGCGCGCCGCCAACGCTGCCATCGTCCATGCGCAGCCACGGGCGCGACATGGCCGTGCCAGTGCTCACGCCAACGTGCATTTCATAGCCCGCAAAAGGCGCCTCATCCACAAGGCAGACGCCTGCGACAGCTTTGAGCCGTTTGGTGCCGGTCAGCACGGTTGCCAGATCAAGCAAGCCGAAACCCGACACAGTTTCGGCTGAGCCTTCCATCCCCTGCGGATCACTGACCTCGTGTCCCAGCATCTGCATCCCGGCGCAGATGCCGATGACTTTGCCGCCCCGCCGCACATGGGCAAAAAGATCGATATCCCAGCCTTGCGCCCGCATGAATCGCAGATCGGCGATCGTCGCTTTGGAACCCGGCAGAATGACGAGATCACAGACCGGCAAGGGCTGGCCGGGGGCGACCATCACCAGATCAACGAGGGGCTCTTGCGCCAGCGGATCAAAATCATCAAAGTTTGCAAGTCGCGACAAGCGCGGCACAACAATTTTGATCGTCCCTTTGCCGCCATCGCCACGTGGGGAGGCGCTGCGCTCCAGCCCGGCTGCATCCTCCGCAGGCAAAAGGTGCGCATCTGCAAAATACGGGATCAGGCCCAAAGCCGGCCAGCCCGTTGCGGTGGCAATCGTCGCCATGCCATCAGCAAACAGGCTCGGATCACCACGAAACCGGTTGACCAGGAAGCCTTTGATCCGCGCCGCATCCTCGCCCGCCATAACGGCTTTTGTGCCGACGATTTGCGCAATCACCCCGCCACGGTCAATGTCACCCATCAGCACCACGGGCACACCGGCGGCGCTCGCAAAACCCATATTGGCAATGTCATGGCCCCGCAGATTGACCTCCGCCGCACTGCCCGCGCCCTCCACCAGGACCAGATCACAGCGCGCCTTCAGGCGGTTGAAGCTCTCCAGCACCGGAGCCATGAGCTGCGGTTTCAGCTTCTGGTAATCGCGCGCCTTCGCGGTGCCATAGATTTGGCCCTGCACGACAATCTGCGCGCCGACCTCGCTCTGCGGCTTCAGCAGCACCGGGTTCATGTCGGTGTCGGGATCGACCCCGCAGGCGCGCGCCTGCAGCGCCTGGGCGCGGCCAATCTCGCCGCCATCGCTGGTGACGGCGGCATTATTCGACATATTCTGCGGCTTGAACGGCAACACGCGCAAGCCGCGCCGCAAAAAAGCCCGGCAGAGCCCGGCGACAATCAGCGATTTGCCGACATCCGACCCCGTGCCTTGCAGCATGAGCGCCCTGGCACTCAAAATTCGATGCCTTCCTGCGCCCGCACACCAGCGGCAAAATGGTGCTTGATGAGGCTCATTTCCGTCACGAGGTCGGCCAGTTCGATCAGTTCCGGCTTGGCGTTGCGCCCGGTGACGACGACGTGAAGATCGGCGCGGCGTCCCCGCAGCGCTGTCAGCACGCCATCGAGAGGCAGATAATCATAGCGAAGGGCAATGTTGAGTTCATCGAGCACGAGCAGCCTGATGCCGTCATCAGCCATCAGGTCAAGCGCTTTCGCAAAGGCGCGCTCTGCCGCCGCCGTATCGCGCGCCCGATCTTGCGTTTCCCAGGTGAAGCCCTCACCCATTGTGTGCCACGAAACGAGATCACCAAAGCGCGCCAGGGCCCGCTTTTCGCCGGTCTCCCACGCCCCCTTGATGAATTGCACCACCCCAACCTTCCAGCCATGGCCGAGCGCCCGCAGCATCAGGCCGAAAGCCGCCGTAGATTTGCCCTTGCCAGGGCCGGTATGGACAATCAGCAGGCCTTTTTCGTGCACGCTTTTTGAAGCGACTTCGGCGTCCTGCACAGCTTTGCGCTTGGCCATTTTGTCGCGATGGCGCTGCTCGATGGGTGTGATATTGCTGGTCGCCATGAGATGGCCTTTTTGCTGCAACAGGTGGATCAAGGTCAAACACCAAAGCGAGCGCTCCGGCAAGCCCGGATCAGAGGCAGACCGATGACAAGTTCCAACCGCGATCATTGGCAGCGGGTCTATGAGCAGAAGCCCGATACCAGCGTGAGCTGGTATGAGGCCACGCCCGAACTGTCGCTGGCGCTGATCGGCGCAACCGGCATAAAGCCCCCGGCCCGCGTCATTGACATTGGCGGCGGTGCGTCGCGGCTGGTCGATCATTTGCTGGCGCAGGGCTTTGCGGCCAGCGTGCTTGACCTCTCCGGTGCGGCGCTGGGCGTCGCGCACGCGCGGCTGGGCGCAAAGGCTGGCACCGTGGAATGGATCGAGGGCGACGTTACGCGCTTTGCGCCAGCACAGCTTTATGATCTCTGGCATGATCGCGCAGCGCTGCATTTTCTCAACCAGCCCGAAGACCAGCGGGCCTATGTGCGGGCGCTCAGCCAGGCCCTGCGGCGCGGCGGCTTTGCCATCATCGGCACCTTCGCGCCCGATGGTCCGGAAAAATGCAGCGGCCTCCCGGTGACGCGCCACGATGCCGCCAGCCTCGCAGCCCTGCTCGGCCCAGCTTTCCGGCTGGTCAGCACCATGCGCCATACGCACGTAACGCCGGGCGGGGGCGCGCAGAAATTCCAGTTTTCTACATTTGAAAGGGTGTAGACTCAAGCTTTCCTGGCGGCCAGCGGCAGGCTCAGCGTGACGCAGAGGCCGCCGCCTGGCGGTGTCGCCAGTGTGATGCGGCCCTGATGCAATTCAGCGATTTTGCGGCAAAGCGCGAGGCCGACCCCTGATCCGGCCACATTTTTAGGCGCATTCAGCCGCTGGAACAACGCGAATGCCTTGCCAATCACCTGGGGCGGAATGCCGGGGCCGTTATCCACGACGTCAACCACAAGATGGCGACCGCTGACGGCCAGCCGCACGCTCAAGGTGGGCGCGGCGGCAAGGTTATATTTCAGCGCGTTGTCGAACAGGTTCTGGAACAGCAGCGTCAGCAGCGCTTCATCGCCGTCAACCTGATGTCGCCCGGCACCTTTGGAATCAATCACCAAAAGCACGCCGCGCGCCCGCAACGGCTCGGCCAGCATGTCGCGCGCCGCCTTGATGGCCCGCAGCAGCGGAAAGGCCACGCGCTGCGCCGGCGTCGCCTCGATGCGGGCATAGCGCAGCAGGCTCTCCAGCATCCCCGAAAGCCGGTCAGCGCAAAGGCCAATGCGTTCGCCGTGCGCCGCAAGTTCATCTGGGGATTGATCAGGTTCGGCCAAAAATCGCGCAAAAGCCTGAATTTGCCGCACCGGCGCACGCAAGTCATGCGCCGCAGCCAGCGCAAAACCGCGCATCTCCTCATTCAACGCAGCCAGTTGGCGCGCTTGCTTGCGCAGGCGCTCGGTCTGCGCGACGGCCTGGGTGATGTCCTGCGCAAACACCAGCGTACGCGCCCCGCTGCCATCCACATCCGGCAGCCGGTGCTGCTCCCAGCGCTGCCAGCGGGTCACGCCCCTCGCATCAACCAGTTTCTCAACCCCGCCTTTGATCGCGCCATCCTTGCGGCGGAGCGCCGCCTCCCAACGCTTCGCCGGGCCAGGAATTCCTTCACGAAACGGGCGGCTGACAATCTCGCCCCCGGTCTGCTCGCGCCAGCGCTCGGTAGCGAGCAGATAGCGCAAATCGCCATCGAGCATGGCAGCGGCGGCGGGCACATGCCTGGCAAAACTTGTCATCAGCGCATTTTGCGCCTCAATCTGGCGCTGCTGCTGGGCGATGGTTTCCAGCAGCAGGCGACGTTCCCGCGCGTCCTGCGCAATCTTCATCTCAAACGCCATCCGCTCATTGGCGCTGTGAAACAGCACGACGAACAGGCCGATGGTCGCCTGCCAACGGATGCGGATATCAAATTTTTGGGCGGTATCGCCCGGCAGGCCAATGCCAGAAAATTCCAGCACGCGGCGGCTGCCCCGCAGGGCCAGCACTTCGGGCATCAAACCGGTAAAGAACGGACTGTCTTCCAGCGCACCGCCCAGTTCAAGGCCGCTGGCAGCGGGCAGCTTTTCAGCGACGAGAATGGCCCCCGACTCATCAAAAATCGCCACCCCGATATTTTGCTGGCGCAGCACGGCGCCGATGATATCGCCGCCATAGGGGACGGCATGCTCTTTGCGGCTGCGCCTTGCCATGATTGATCCCTCTCAGGTGCCGCGCCGCCAGATCGTTTCAGCGAGATCACCAAACATCTCGCGCACACCCACTCCCGTCAAAGCGCTGGTGCGACCGAGCTGATCATGGCGCAACGGCCCCAGCGGAGGCAAGGCGATGGCCTGATCCACCAGATCAATCTTGTTGATGAGGCCTTTGACCGGGCGCCCCGGCAAGTGCAGCTCAAGACCCGTTGCCAGCGCGCTCATTCGGGCAAAACTGTCAGGCCTTGTCGCATCGGCAACGATAATCGCCCCGGCTGCGCCATTCAGATACATGGTGGAAAAAATCGCCTCCCCGAAATCGCCGTCGGTGTCCCACAGCACCAGCTTCATGGTTTCATCACCGCAAGCGGGCGGGAGTCGCATGTCGTAGGTGAGGATATCGACGCCGATGGTGGTTTTGTAGTCGCCATCGAACCTGTCAAAGATCAAACGGCGTGCCAGCGAGGTTTTGCCGACGCCAATATCGCCGAGCAGCATAACCTTCGCGCTGCGGCTTTTTGCTTCCACGCTCACTTCTCCAATTCACCTTTAAAGAGGCCGCGCAGTTCAACACGGCGGTTGGCATTCAACACAGCGCCGCCTTCCGGTACCAAAGTGCCGGTGGCAGCCTGACCAACCATGACAATCCTGTCTGCTGGCATTCCCACATCCTGCAGCATTTGTGCAACTTTTTGGGCACGTTCGAGCGAAATTTTCTGGTTAAGCGCCCTGCCGCCAGAATTATCAGTGTAGCCAATGACCTGGATCCCTCCCGCCGCCACGGCCAAAGGCACGATTTTGCTGAGCTGGGCGGAGACATCAGCCGCATTGATGACCTCGGCATTCTTGTCGAAAAACACCGCAACGCCGCGCAGCGCCGCTGCGCGGCGCGCGCGCGGACTGTCGAGCTGGCTTCGCAGCGCGCCGACTTGCGCCGTCGCAGCGGCTTGAGCGGCTTCGAGTTGGGCAAGCTTGCTTTGCAACCCAGCCTCAGCCGCCTGGTCACGGGCTTCCATCCGATCAAGTTTGGCCGTCAGCGCTTGCAGGGCGGTTTCTTGGGTTTCTTGCTTGTTCGCCAGCACGCCAGCTTGCGTCGCCGCCACCCCAATACCAAGGTGCGTCTGCAGATTCCAGGGAGCCGCGGCTTTAGTCAGGGCCGCTTGCAGGGCCGCGCGCTCGCCACCGGCAGGTAGCAAACCGGCCAGAGTCACCGTCCTGGCACCAGGGCCAGCCGTCAGTTTCAGGGGCCAGCCGGTGATATCGGGATGGTCAGCACGGAACGTCGTCAGGGCTTGGTTGATGGCGCTGAATTTGGCGTGTTGACGCCACCACACCGCGCCCCACCAGACGAGGCCCGCCAGCAACAGCAAGCCAATTATCGCCAGCGGACTGAATCTGCGCTTTTTGATCACGGCTGCGGCAGGCGCCCGCGCTACCGCCTGCGCCAATTGAGAAAGATCAGCGGCAGGATCGGCATGCGCTGCCGCGCCCGCATCGAGCAGATCTAGAAAGCCCTTGCCGAGGCTGCGCTCCTGGTCGGGCTTCAATTCACCGCTGAATTCAGCCGCCACAATATGGCTCGCCGAAGTGCGCAGATAGAGCAGCCTGTCGCCAAGATCGAGGCTGCGCAACTCGCCGCGCTCCTGCCCCAGCGCGGTGCTGGCAAAATTCGTCAGGGCGGCAATCATGCCACTCAGCAGGTCTGCGCGCGCATCCTGGCCGCTGTCCGCCTGCCACTGGGCCATCAGCCTGCCGCTGCCGCGCTCCAGATAGAGCAGCCGCTGCAAGGTGGCGCGGCGCGCATCGGCCAAAGCGAATTCGGCCATCGGTCGCCCGGTGCGCCAGGCAAGCCAGCGCCATTTGAGCCCATTGACCGAAAGCATGGCATCGAGCCTGGCATTCAGGTTTGCCAGCATTTCAGCGAAGGCCACCGCAATACCCGCCGACACCAGCCGCCCGGTGATGGGATAGAGCGCCTCGACCATCATGTCTTTGGAATTGCGGATTTCATTGCGAATGACCGCGACCACCACCGGCGCAATGGCCCGCGACAGATTATCATGATCGCTCACCTCAGCCCGGCGCAGCGCATCGGCGATCACTTCAGCAGTGGCGGTCTCCAGCCGTTGCGGCGAGCCAAGCCGCGCCTCCAGCGCATCAAGCCGCGCGCCTTCCGGGGTAAAGAGCAGCGCCTTGAGGCGGCGCATGTCATCAGGTGCCGCGCTGGCGGGAGCGGCGGGCTCCGCGCTCTTGATGCGCGCGGCGTTTTCCATGGGTCAGCGGCCGCGCCGCTGCGTCACCATCTGCCCGACGCGCAATCCAAGCTCGCTGATGGCCGCGGAAATGTTCTCCAGCGCCGTATTGTGCTGGGCTTCGAGCGCCCGCTCGGTCTCGACCAGGCGGCTCTCCAGCATGGCCATCCGCTCCAGCATATCGGCATTGAGCGCATGGATGCGTTCGTTGATCTCGTTATCGCGTTGCTCTGCCGACCGCTTTTCATGGCCAAACAGCAATTCACGCACCTGCTCGATGGTGTCGGCACTGGTGGTTGCCGGGCCTGTGGTGCTGGCCTCGTGAGCACCGTTGGTTGCGTGCCTTTCAGCTTTACTCATGATGATTTCCCCTAAGCGACAGCATCATGCCGCAATTATAGTTATTTTGGAAGGGGTCGGCCTTCACAATTTGAAGTTGAGCTTAATGGGGACAGGTGAAGACTATTCCGGTTCACTGTCATGAAACCGGTTAAAATCGAGGGTCGCCATGTCATCCTCAACGCTGAGAATATCGACAAAATGCTCGCCCCAGCGCACGTCATCATGGCTGTAAAGCTTGCGAGCATGCACAGTCTGGGCGGAAGTCTCGTCATGGCCCGTCACGGACAGGATCAATTGCGCGTCATCATCGGCGAGGTCCTGCGCCGACTTGCCAAACAGCGGGCTTGTGGCATCAATCACATGGAACAGCGCCCAACTCAGCGCAAAAGCCGGATTCTCCGCCCGCAATAAGGTGAGCGGCACAAAGCCGCGGAAACTCCGCCCTTCAGACGTCTTGTTGCGGCTGAGCAGCCACAGGCTGGCGTGGGCATCGGTGATGTAATTATGGCGTTCATTGGCCATCCGGATGGTCAAGGCAGGCACGCCATCGCGCCGGGCAATGGTGGCAATCTCGCTGAACAATATGCGGGCGCGTGGCCGCGAAAAGCGGGCAAAAATCAGCCCGGTCATCAACGCTATGAAGAAGATTCCGGTAAAGCTCTCGATGGTTGCAACTATGTGCGCATAGTCGGTTTGCGGGTGCATATCGCCATAGCCGACTGTCGAGAGTGTCTCGACCGAAAAATAGAACAGGTCGCGCAAGGAGCCAGGCCTGGAATTGGCGATCGGATTTGTTCCCAGGGCATAAATCCCGGCAAACAGGATATTCAGCGCAAAGATGATCAGCGCGACCCCGGCAATGAAGCGCGGCCAACTCACCACCATGGCGCGATGGCTGAAATCGCTCCAAGGACGCCGTTGCTGGCCGACAGTCACAACGCTGCGGCCTGTGGTGAGCCTGACCAGTTGCCTGCGTGGCTTCTTGCTGATCATGCCGGACGACCAAAGAGCCTGGGCGTGGCCTTGGCCTCGGCGATGCGGTTCAGGACGCCAAAGGCCGAGAGGCTGGCAAAGGCCCCAAAGACGATGGCCGCGACAAGCACGCCAAACATCGCACCCAGCGCGCCCAGATAATGCGCGCCAATCAGTGCGAAGGGAATGGTGCCCAGAGTCGCGCGGCCCCAGTTGAACAGGGTCGAGCGTATTGGCGCGCCAAGATTGTTGAACGAGGCATTGGCGACGAACATCGCCCCGAGCCCAATCCAGCCCGGCCCGCTGGCAAAGCAATAGGCCCGCACGATGGCCGCCGAAGTCGGGTCCAGCCTGAACATGGCAACAATGCCATTGCGCGCCAGCATCAGCACCAGCCAGGTGACGACAACATAGGCGGCGGCCACCACGTAGGAATCGCGCAAGGTGCGTCGCATGCGCGGATAAAGCCCGGCACCCCAGTTTTGGCCCAGGATCGGCCCCACCGCGCCTGAAAGCGCAAAGAGGCCGCCAAAGGCAATCGGTGTCACCCGGTCAATCACCGCGCCCGCCGCCACGGCCTCATTGCCATAGGAGGCAATGATACGCGAAAGGAATGCGCTGCCCACCGGCGTTGCCAGATTGGCCAGCACCGCAGGCCCGGCAATCGCTGCCAGGGGTCTGCCATCAGCCTTCATGTCCCGCCATGTAGGCCACGCCACCAGATCATGCCGACGCACGGCCCCAAGGTAACCAACCACCAGGAAGATAACCCGTGAGATCACCGTGGAATAGGCGGCACCCATCACATCGAGATGCAGGCCGAAAATCAGTGCGGGATCAATGAAGGCGGTAGCAATGCCGCCGCTCAGCGTTACATACATGGCGCGCCGCGCATCGCCCGCCGCCCGCAGCACCGCAGAATAGCCAAGGCCAATGCCGAGCATCACATTGGCGGGCAAAGTCACCGCGAGCACGCGCGACGCCAGGGCTTTGGCCGGTCCAACCGCATTGAGCGCACCGAGCAAATCATCGCGAAACAGCCACAGGCCGGCGGCGGTGATCAACGAAATCACGCCAATCCATGCAATGCCTGAGCCCGCGATCCGCCGTGCGCTAGTGCGATCCCCCGCCCCCAGCGCCTTTGACACCACAGCCGAGACAGCAATCATCAGCCCGATATTCACGGACATGGCCATGAACCAGATGATCGAAGCAAAGCCGACAGCCGCAATTTTCATCGTGCTGCCAAGCCAGGACACGTAAAGCAGCGACAGGAGATCAACGAGAAAAATCGCCATCAGGCCAATTGCGCTGGTCAGGCTCATGGTAATGACATGGCGCATGATGTCGCCTTGCGTGAATTTCGCGGCAGGGCGTGGAGCGGCGGCAACGTCAGTCATGGGGACTCAAGGGTTCTGGGGACTCAAGGGTTCTTGGGTGGCATGGATATGGCGTGGACAGGGGCGCGATGCAAGGCAAGCGCGGCTTGCGAGCTTGCCGCTCACAGAACCGAGCGCGTGATCGCCCGCTCGGCTTCGGCAATAATCCCCGGCTCACCGACATGCAGCCAGAGCCCGTCAAGGCGCAGGCCAAACAGCCGTTGCTTTTCCGCCGCTTCAAACAGCAGCGGGCTGAGCCGGAACACTTCGCCGCGCCCGGCAAACAGCGCCGGTTTGATGATCCCGGTGCCCGTATAGGCAAAGGCCGCAATCCGCCCCTCGGGGCGCTTCGTCAGGCGGCCCGCTGAATCAAGGTCGAAATCACCCTGCCAATCGATACCGACAGCATGGGCAGTCCCTGCCACCAGCAGCAGCGCATCCATCGATTCAGGATCAAACGCCGCGCCAAGCCGCTGCAGATTATTGCCCGTGCCCTCAATCCAGAAGGCATCGGTATTGCATATCAGAAACGGCGCATCGCCGAGCAGTGGCAGCACTTTGGCAACACCACCGCCCTGGTCGAGCAAGCGCTCGCGCTCATCAGAGATAATGATGCGCGGCGCGGTTCGATCCTCGAGATGATCGATAATCTGTTGCCCAAGGTGATGCACATTGACAATCGCTGTCGCCACCCCCGCCACGGCCAGACTGTCGAGCACATGGTCGAGCAAGGCCTTGCCAGCGACTTTTATCAGCGGTTTAGGGGTTGTCCGCGTAAGGGGGCGCATGCGGGTGCCGAGCCCTGCGGCAAACACCATGGCGATGGGTGGCAGCGAGGACATTAGCTTTCAGTCTTCCGCAAGAACAGAGGGCAAGTGCGATTGATACCAGTTTCGCACTGGCTCCAGCGCAGAATGTGCCAGATTTTTGCGCAAATAATGCCGGATACGCGGTAAATGCGCCAGATAGGCCGGCTTGCGATCACGCTTGTCAAGCCTCGCGAAAATCCCCAGCAGCTTGGTGTTGCGCTGCGCCCCCAGAATGGCATAGGCGCGCAAGAACGCGCCGAGATCAAAGCCGCTGTCGGCCTCGCGCCGCGCCAGCGCATAGTGACCGAGCAGTTTCAGTTCGTCGGCATCGCTGACGTCAAGGCGTGCGTCCTGGCAGAGCGACACTACATCATAGGCCGGATGGGTCAGGACAGCGTCCTGAAAATCAACCAGGCCGACGCGGGCAAGACCAGCCCGCTCCTTCAGCCAGATCAGATTGGGCGAATGAAAGTCCCGCAAGGCCCAGGTTTTTGGCCAGGCATCATGTCCGCTGAGCGCCTTGCTCCAGGCATCGGCAAAAGCGGCGCAGGCGGAAGCTGGCAGCACCGTTTTGGCGCAATGGGGCGCATACCAGTTCGCCAAAAGCTCGACTTCAATCAGCATCGCCTGATAATCGAACGGCGGGATCGCATAGTTTGTGCCATCGGCCAGCGGCAATTCCGTGGGCAGTTCGCGGCCGTGCAGGTGCGCGAGCACATCCAGGGCTGCGCCATAGCGATCAAGGATCGGTCCCTGCGCCGTGGCCACGGGCTCTGAGCCCAAATCTTCCAGAATGGCGGTGCCGCTGCTGGCATTGAGCGCATATATTTTCGGCGCGGAGAGCCCCAGCGCGATCAGCCCGCGATCCAGCGCATCGAAAGCCCGGATGTCAGGCGCAAGGCGGGCTATTTCGCCATAAGGTTTGCCAAATCGCACAATGGGTGCCGCAGCGCGCGGCGGCATCACCATCAAGATGGCGCTGCGCCCATCCGCCGACGTCAAGCGCTCAAAACTGCGCGTGGAAGCATCGCCCTGCATGTGGGTCCGCCTGGCTCCCGTAAAGCCCGCTTCAGCAAACAACTGCTCGAACAACCGAGCCCGCGCCAATCGTGCAGCAAAACGGCCATGGCCGCTGAAGCTGAGCTTGCGGTAGTCCGGGCCGATCGAACTATCGCCAGTCAGCGTGATCTCAAGGCGGTGTTCGGACAAATGCGGCCCAGCCCGATCCGGCCATTCAACCAGCACCAAAGCGCCGTCGTCGGCCTCGTCCCAGCCGATTTCAGCGAGTTCATCAGGGTCCTGGATGCGGAAAAGATCGGCATGAACAATGGGGAAAGCCTTGCCTTCATAGGTCTGCATCAAGGTAAAGGTCGGGCTTGGAACCTCAAGCTCCGGGTCGCCGGCCAAATGCTGCACCAGGGCACGCGCCAGCGTCGTTTTGCCCGCGCCCAATTCACCCGACAGTGTCAGCATGTCGCCGGCCGCCAGCCAGCCCGAAAGCCAGGCCGCCACAGACTTCAATTGCGCCTCATTGGCAACGTCAATATGCCAGGCGGCAGTGTCGGGCCTTGCAGATGGGCTCATGCGGGATCCGTTTCCGCACTGGGCGCCGGCGGAGGCGCGAGCCGGGCCATGCTGCTTGAACGCGCCGGCAGGGTGCAGGTGACGACCGTTCCCTGCCCCAGAATGGAATCAATCTTCACGTTGCCGCCATGCAATTCGGTAAAGGCCCGCACAATGGAAAGTCCGAGGCCGATACCGCGATGCTGGCTGGTCGTCGGATCCGAGTGGAACCGGTCAAACACTTTGGCGAGCGCCTCGGGGGCCATGCCTGCGCCCTCGTCCGTCACCTTGAAGATAATATTGTCGTCACGGCGCAGCGCCGCAAGCCCCACAACTTGACCGGGCGCGGAAAACGCTATGGCATTGGAAACCAGCTTGAACAGGATTTGCCGCAGCCTTTTGCCATCGGCGACCATGGTACCAACATCATCCCACACCGCGACATTCAGGCGGATATTGCTGTTGAGCAGCGTATCGGAGAGATATTCGGCGACTGATTGCAGCAACGCAGCCACATTGACCGGGGCCAGCGCCAGTTCCATCCGCTCCATGTCGATGGTCGCCAGATCAAGCATGTCATCAATGATCGCCAGCAGGCTGGTTGAGGCGTTGCTGATATAGCCGACATATTCGCGCTGTTTGGGGCTGAGACTGCCAACGCTCTCCTCGCCGAGAACCTCGGTAAACCCCATGATGGTGTTGAGCGGCGAGCGCAACGAGAATGAGACATGGTGGACGAAATCATTGCGCAGCGATTGTGATTCCACCAGAGCCTGATTGCGCTCGGTCAGGGCACGCTCAAAGTTGATCGCCGCCGTCATGTCGGAGAATGTCAGCAACGTCGCGCTTTCATGCAAGGGTGTCACGCTCACATCGAGGATTGACCCGTCGGCGCGCTCGACCATGCGCCGTTGCGCATCGCGCCGGTCATGCAGCCCCGCCACCTGTCCGCGCAGGTCGGACCAGAAAGCTTCATCAGCCAGCAGGGGGCGACAGAGGGCAGCGAGTTGGTCAATATGGCTTTCGCGCAATTCCGGATGGCCGGGTGTGTCCATCTTCCACAATTCCGCAAAGGCGGGATTGTAAAGTTTCAGACGGCCGTCGGTGCCAAACACCGCCACACCTTCACGCAGACTGTTCAGCGTCTCTTCCTGCGTGCGCAGCAGGCCGAAGTTCTTCACTTCGAGATCCTGCTGGCGGGTGACATTATCCATCAGATAGGTGACACCGCCCTGCGGGTTGGGGAAAATCGCCACTTCGATGGCCCGCGCATCGGGCAGGAGCCACGTTGTATTGGCCACCTCGGTCGATTGATAATGCGACAGGAAATCACGCTTCCAGGCACGGAAATCGGCACGTTCCTCAAGCTTGTGAGCCGCGTGCAGCGAATCCAGAATTTCGCTGTCGGTTGGCCCCTGCGAAAGATAGCGCTGATCGAGGCCCCACAGGCGCCGGTAGGCGGCATTATGGAACACCAGCCTTTTGCCAAGATCAAAAATTGCCACAGCGGTGGTCAGATGGTCGAGCGTGCGCTCATGGGCCAGCATCTGGCGTTCTAGATCAGCACGGATGCGGGTAATCTCGGAGAGATCACGGCAGGTTGCAACCGAGCCGCCGCTGACTGGCACGTCCAGCACCGCCAGCCTGCGCCGCTCGCCGTGATGCAGCGCGGTACACTCGGAACGCCACAAGGTGCCCGCCGCGCGCGCTCTTGCCGCTTCATCACGCGAAGCGGCATCAAGCAGTTCAATGCCATCACGCAGCGCCACTTCGGCATTTGCCGCATCGACTGCTTTGACATAGGCGCTGTTGACCCAGGTGATGCGGCCATCCTCGCCACGTTGCCATACGGCGTCGGGCAGCGCTTCGAGGAAAGCGCGACCGTTCTCAATCTCCACCAGGGCTCTGGCATAGCGCTCGCGCATTTGCACAAGCTCCAGGCGGTCGCCCGAAACCTCACGCAGGCGCATCACCGCCTGGCCACCCAGCGCCCGGCCTTCCAGATCAATAAAACGCTTCTGCTGGGTCTGCACGGTCACGTGGAAAAACTCGCCCCTTGTGCGCAGCGCGTCCACCAGATGCTCGACGCTCTGGGCCTGCTGCGCCGGCAGCCACGTGCCAAAGGCCAGCACCTTGCGGGCTTGCGGGCGATCCGAAAGAATGGCGGCGTCGCCCTCGATTTCTGGAGCGTCGGCACCACCAGACCAAACGACACTGATTTGGCGCTCGGCCGCCAGAAACATTTGCAGGCGATCGGCCCGCGCCCGCTCTGCTGCAATTTCGTCCTTGAGCTGCGCGAGCTGCGAGAGCCACCGCCCCCGCCCCGTCAGGTGCAGAATGGTCGTGACGGCGGTAATGATCGTCAAGGCCAGGATCAGCATGCGCTCAGCCAGCTCCGGAAGGTTGCCGTTGGCGCTGGCCACTATGTCTTGTGCCGAAGCGGGTAAAACAGGCAAAAGGCTGGAAGCCAGAAGCAGCGCAGCCCTGGCGCGCTGGCGGAACGCTGATCCGCGACGGCGCAGCCTATTGGAAACTTTCATCTTGCGGGTCTCAATCTTGCTCACGGGTCACCGAAGGGCCTGCTGACAGCAAACTCGCCTCGAACACGCAACAGGGGAACTTAAAACGGCACGCCGCACGCTATTCGTTTTCGCCGCACACGGCAGGGCTGCCCGTGCATTTCGCAATTCGCCATGCCGAATGTACACCACAACCCCGAGGGCCGCCGGACGGCAGCGCACCACCCCGCACGATCAAGGAGCAACGGGGTGATTCGCTACTTTAACCCCAGCCGGACTCGATGAGAAAGAGGTTAAATGCACTTGTGTTGCAAAATATGCAGCAAACGCCATTCCAAGGCGGTGCTGCAAGGCCTCACGGCTCGGGTTTGCCCTCAAGCTTGGCTTTGAGCGCTGCCAGCTTGGCGAAAGGTGACAGCGGATCAGGCGCACGATCCTGACGTGGACGCTCGCTGGAGGCGAAGGCGGCACCTGCAGGGCGCTCGCGACGCGGCGGCGGCCCGCCAGGGCGCGAATCATGGGCCTTGCGTTCACGCTGGCGCCGCTCCTGCGCGGCCCGTTCACGCTCTTCGGCCTTGCGGATGATTTCCGGATCGGGCGCGGTCTGATAGACCGGAGCAGGCTTGGCTGGATGGCGTGGCGCACGCGGCGCATGGGCGGAGGCCTTGCCGCTGCCAGCGGCTTGATCGGGCTTGTGGCCCCGGCCCTTGTGCCCGCCCTGGCGGCGCTGTTGACGCTGGTGACGTGCCGGATGCCACACTTCGATTTCGGCAACGGGCGCTTCAACCGCCGCGACCGGCTCACTGGTGCCTTCAGGCGTTGGCCCTTCAGACGATGGCTCTGCGGCGACATCCGGGCTGGGCGAAGCCTCAACTACAACAGCCTCGCTGGAAGGCTCCATGACGACGTCCGTTGCTTCAGGGACGCCGCCAAGGTCAAGGACAAGCTGGTTTTCGTCAAAATACGGCAATTCTGCCGCTATGGCGTCCCGTGCGGGCGCTTCATGGTTCGGCGCTGATGCTGGCTTAGCGTCCAGTGTCGTAGCTTCGGCGGTCTTGAGGGGCTCACGCGGCGCTTCGGGGAGCAACGCGACCGTGATCGCCGGGCCGGGCCGGACTTTCTTCTCGTAACCAAGCGCCTGCAAAATCGACGCAAAGGCCTCACCCGAACAGCCGACCAGCGAGGTCATGCCGGGAATAATGACAAAGCCGTCGCCATCCGCCGCGCCAGCGGGTGCCGCGCCTGGCGTGGTGCCGGGACGATAGGCGACCGCAGGGCGAATTAAATCGGCCAGCCGCTCCAGAATATCGACACGAACCGCCCGCTGGCCGCAGATCTTGAACCCGGCCGCGCGGTAAAATCCCTTGTCGACCTGGCCTTCAACCGGAAATGATGTTCGCCCCGACGCGGCAAGATGCGGCACGTCAGCGGCGCTGGTTGCGCTTTCCGCCACTGCGTTTTCTGCACCTGCAGGCTCCTGGGGCGCTTGCGGACGGTCATGCTTCAGGCCCCAGAGCTGGGCCGCCAGCGCGCGCGGCGCGGGTTTCATCAAAGCCGGCATGAACAAATGGAAGGCGCCAAAGCGCACACCCTTCTGGCGCAGCGCGGCGCGCGCTTCATGATCGAGGGTGCGCAGGTTTTCGGCCACTTTGGCGCGCTCCAGCACGCCAAGCGCTTCAGCAACCTCAAAGCCGATGCCGCGCGCCAGGCCCTGCAATTCGGCGTTGTTTTCCAGCTCGTTCAAAGGCCCAAGCAGTTTGGTGATGTGCTGCCCCAGCCACAAATCAAGCCGTCGCTGCACCATGTCCAGGCCCGCGCCGTTGAGCTGCTCGTCAGCCAGCACCTGAACGCGAGGCCGCAGCACATGGTCACCCGCCAGCAACCGCGCCACCGGCTCCCCCAGCCAGCGCAACACGCCATCATGGCCCAGCACAAAGGCGGTATCCACCGCATCGTGAACGCGCGTGGCGCGGGCCGCGATCTCGCCGGCCAGCGCCTGGGCTGCGGCCGTATTGATCAGCTTTACGGCATCAGGATCAGCTTTGGCGTCTGCCGTGAAGCGGAACCCCTGAAGCTGGCCAATGTGCTCGCCCTCTACCAAAACATCGCCTGCCGATGTCACTTGCGCTTCCGCCATGTTTTTCTCTCTCAGACGCCGCGCCAGAAGGCTGGTGCGGCGGTCAACAAATCTTTGCGCCAAACGCGCATGCAAGGCATCCGACAGCGCATCTTCGATCCGCCGTGTTTCGCTTTGCCAATGTTCCGGGTTCTTAAGCCAATCGGCGCGATTTGCAACAAAACTCCACGTCCGGACATGGGCAATTCTGGCAGAAAGCGCATCTATGTCGCCATCGGCGCGGTCAAGCGGGTTGATTTGCTGGCGAAACCACGCCTCGGGAATTTTTCCGGCGCGCACAATGAACCGGTAAATCGTCAAGGCCAGGTCGGCATGGGCCGACGGCGACAGGCGGCGATAGTCAGGAATCCGGCAGGCATCCCACAGCCGCGCAATATCGGCGGGCGTGGCCGCAATGCGCAATATCTCCGGATCACGCATCGCGGCTTCCAGCACCAATTGATCGGCAGCCATAGGCGCGCGCGTCAATCCATCGCGCTGCGGCAGACGGTCAAGGCTGGCCTGCAGCCCGGCAAGTGAGGAAAAATCCAGCACATGACTGCGCCATTGCAGCATCGAAACGGGGTCAAAGTGATGGCCCTCGAGCGCCTCGATCAACTCTTCCTCAAAGGGCGGACAGCGCCCCGTGGTGCCAAAGGTGCCATCGCGCACATGCCGCCCGGCGCGCCCGGCGATCTGGCCAAACTCGGCCCGGCTCAGGCGCCGGTAATGCCAGCCGTCAAATTTGCGGTCGCCCGCAAAGGCAATATGGTCAATATCGAGATTGAGGCCCATGCCGATGGCGTCGGTGGCGATAATATAATCGACCTCGCCGTTTTGGTACATGTCCACCTGGGCATTGCGGGTGCGCGGGCTGAGCGCCCCCAGCACCACCGCCGCCCCGCCCTTCTGCCGCCGGATCCATTCGGCGATGGCGTAAACTTCCTCGGCGGAAAACGCGACAATGGCCGAGCGCGGCGGCAGGCGGGCGAGTTTGCGCTCGCCCGCAAAGCTCAGTTTCGAGAGCCGTTCGCGCCCGATGATATGCGTGCCGGGCAGCACGGTTTTCATCGTTTCAGCCATGGTGCCCGCGCCCAGCAGCATGGTCTCCTGCGTGCCGCGCAGATGCAGTATCCGGTCGGTGAACAGATGCCCACGATCAAGATCGGCGGCAAGCTGGATTTCATCAATCGCCACAAAGGCCACCTGGCGCTCGCGTGGCATCGCCTCGACGGTGGCGATGGTGTAGCGGGCACCGGGCGGCTTGATTTTTTCCTCGCCGGTGATCAGCGCCACAGCATCAACGCCCGCCCGCGCCACGACACGGGTATAAACCTCGCGCGCCAGCAGCCGCAAAGGCAGCCCCATCAACCCGCTCGGCGCAGCCAGCATCCGCTCGATGGCGTGATGGGTTTTGCCGGTGTTGGTGGGGCCCAGAACCGCCGATACGGCGCGGTTCTGCGGATCAGTCAGCGAGGCCGGATGGACCGCAAGGTTCATCGAATCATTGTCCCAGTGTCTGGCGTTCCAGCGTTGAAGCCGGAATGCACGACCCTTGAAGCAAGCCGCCGCAAAACGCAAATTGTGCCAATTCGCGACAGTTCAAGCCCCCGAAATCAATGATTTGAACGGCAAGCGAACGAAGCACGCCCGAATCACTGTTGCAGGCAGTTTCTTGGTTTGTTCACTCAACAGCTTGTTAGCTGGCGCAAATTTTCGCCATTAGTGGTGATGAAGCGCGTCGGGAGGTGTATCAGCGTGCCTTGAACCGTTAAGGTTTGACGGACTCTGATTGTGGTTAGAGTCAAGGGGCTGAATCGACACCGTGCAAAGCGGGCCGGACCAAAATTTTTCCGTCCTGGACAGAAGCCTTGCGTTGCAAAGCGTGTGAGCAACCCGACGAGGCACGCGCCACGACACCAGATCGCCCGAAAACTTGTCACCACGCCCTGCCCACCGCTTTCGGCGATGCTATGCTATGGATAAGCCGTCCCGCCAATCAGGGGTACTTGAGAGGGCTCTCACGAGGTAGAATTCGATGTCGGATGGTCGTCGGCCTGAAAGTTTCACATTAGGCAGTCTTCGCGCAACTCTCGTGGCGTTGGCCTGGGTGGGGGTGTGCCTGGTGCCGTCATCTGGGAAGGCGCATTCGCGGAATGGCACCTGGGAACGCAGTCACCATCGCCCAATCCTGCACCGATCCCATCCGTGCGCAAAACACAAATGCAAGCCGCGCGCCCACAGGCTCCGGCGACCATCACCGATCGTCACGCCGCCGCCGCAACAGACACCGAGGCCGATCGTGCCTTTTCACGGTTCAGGCGGCGGGCCTGACGGGCGCGGCGGGCCATCACCCTTCACACTTTGACATAGCAAAAAGGCGGCCCTGCGGCCGCCTTTTCAGAACTCAATGTAGCGTGGCCGATCAGCTTCCCGCGCCGAACTTGTAAGCCGCCTGCAGGAACACGGTTGTCTTGCTCGCAGTGTATTTGGTTGGCGACGGCGGAAAACCAGGGAAAGTGGTGTGTCCCTTGGCCGACATCGACCAGTAGCGGGCACCGAGGCCAACACTCCAGTCTTTTGTCACTTGATAGGATCCGATGCCCTCAAGCTGGTAGCCGGTATGGCCGACACCACTATCTGTCAGCGGGTTGATGTCCGGCCGGAACCAATGATTATCGTTGCCAGTGAACTTTGTGTAGGGCAGCCAGGCAGCTTCCAGCTCAAGTTTCAACCGATCGGTGATCATGGTCTGGCCACCGATGCCAAGGCGCATCGACTGCCAGTATTCATTGCGGCTAAGCCCAAGCGACGCTGGCGATATGACGCCAGGTGTCGCGCAAATAGCCGGGTTGGTTGCGACTTGCGCGCAGCCATAGGCGTTCAGCCGCTGTTCGTAATAATTATAACCGACGAAGGCCCCGAGTTTCCACCCGGCTCCCCGAAGGACATCATATCCCAGATCAATCGTGCCATAAAAATCCGAGCTATTCTTCGTTGACGACACAGTATTAGAGTAGGGAACGGCTGCTGGGGGGAAATCCTCATCATGCATGTGACCAGGCAACAGCAGCGAACCGCCGATAAACCCCTTGGCGAAAATGCCGGATGCATGCTCCAGGCGCGCGAAGGTCTCCATTGAAACGCCTTGCTGATTGGGCCAGGTCAGGCGTGAGTTTTGCTGCGTCGTGACGAACGGGTCAAAAAGATCAAACTTGAAGTCGTCCGATGTCCAGCCCAGCCGCCCGCCGAACTCGCCGCTGACATCGCTGATGAGCACCGGTGCCGGACTCGCCACGCCGCCCGCGCCACCAAAGCGGTAGTTCAAGCCAAATTTGAACACTTGCGTGCTCGTGCTGACACTGGCCCCGTAGGAAATACCATAATTCGGATCGAATCCAGATATCGTTGTTTTGGGGAAACCGTAATAATCATATTCCGCCTTGGCTGACCAGTTATTGCCAAGATCATATTCGATGCCTGCACCCAGCGTCCAGCCAAAGCTGTTCCTGGTTGACGAAATTTGCGTCTGCGGATTGAGTATAGCGCCAAAGATGCTGCTGGAAATGCCGAACTTGCTTTGCTGAAAAGCAGCACCGCCCTTGAGATAGGCCAAAGCGCGACCGAAGGCATAGCCGCCACGCAGCGCCACACTGCCCAGCATCTGCGCCTTGGTTGTACAGTTCCAGCCAACTCCGCCTAAACCCAAAAAGCCGCCGCAAACGGAATTGCCATTGAGGTTGGCCACATCAATATCGGCCTCAAGTCCACCTACCCAGGGACCAGACTGGTAGTTCCAGCCTGCGGTCAACCCGCCAAACAGGCCAAGCGAACGCCCTGACGACGGAAGGCGAGGCGTAACAAGCAACTTTCCGGTCGGATCGGACCAGTCGCTGGCACCCATGCCGACGCCCCAGTTTGCGCCGACGTAAAACCCGTTCCAATCCGTCACAACAGGCGCTGGTCCCTTGAGAACAGGACCCTTGGAGAGCCGCAGGTCAGCCGCCCCGGCCACAGTTGAGAGCGCCACAACGCCGACTCCTGACAACAGGATGACACGGAGATATTTCGTGATGCCCCTGAAAATGACTTGAAGTTGCCGCAAAGTAATCTTCCGCTCGATTTGTGTCAAATCCAGACGCAATGTAAAGGCGTTAAAACTTTTGGATAATGGGCTACAATTCACAGAATTGACGCAAAGGAAGATGGTGAAATTGCTTGCTGGCCGTGGTCATGGAGGGCGATCAAGACTGCGCGTTTGGCCTCAAATTGAGCCGTAACTATTTAATAAAATTCATTATTTTGCCAAGAAATGGCCCTCCTCGCAAAGATTGATCCCCTCCAGTTAGTGCCGTCGCCTCCGGCTTGCGGCCGCTGCCAAGAGCCCCTTGCCCCGCACTCCCATGGCGCTGCACCCCACGGCGAAGGCTGCGACAATTTGTGCCGGGATGGAGTGTGCCAGCGCGCCGCGGCTTTCGACCTCCAACTGATTCGGCTGCGGGCGCCGTCGTTCCGATGCCCTTGAAGTTTTCTGCACGGAGAACTTGCACCAGCCCAAAAACCCTTTATGCCTCGCAGGCGTGACCCAATCCATCCCCCACCTCGCCGCGTTCAAGCGCATTGTTGTCAAAGTTGGCTCGTCCTTGCTGATCGACGCGCGGGCTGGCACGGCGCGGGCTGAATGGCTGGCTTCGCTGGCCGATGATCTGGCGCATTTGCATCAAAGCGGCGCGGATGTGCTGGTGGTGTCATCAGGCGCTGTAGCGCTGGGGCGCAGTGTGCTGGGCCTGCCACGCGGGGCGCTGAAGCTGGAAGATAGCCAGGCCGCTGCCGCCATTGGCCAGATTGAGCTGGCGCGGCTATGGGCCGAAGCCTTGGGCGCGCGCGGCATCAAGGCCGGGCAGATTCTGGTGACTTTGGGCGACACCGAGGAGCGCCGCCGCTATCTCAACGCCAGGGCCACGCTGGACCGGCTGCTGACCTGGCGCGCCGTGCCGGTCATCAACGAGAATGACACGGTGGCCACGGCGGAAATCCGCTATGGCGACAATGATCGCCTCGCGGCCCGCGTCGCCACCATGGCCGGCGCGGATGTGCTGGTGCTGCTGTCGGATATCGACGGGCTTTATACCGCGCCACCGCATGATGACCCGTCGGCCCAACTCATCCCCGTGGTTTCAAAAATCACCGCCGAAATCGAGGCGATGGCGGGGAGCGCTGCGTCGGAATTGTCGCGCGGCGGCATGCGCACCAAGATCGAGGCGGCCAAGATCGCTGTCGGCGGCGGCGCGCATATGGTGATCGCCGATGGCCGCAAGCTGCATCCGGTGCGCCGCATCAGTGAAGATCACGCGCGCTGCACCTGGTTTTTGACGCCCTCAAATCCGGTGACCGCGCGCAAAAAGTGGATTGCCGGCTCGCTGGAGCCGCGCGGCACGCTGCATGTCGACGCTGGCGCAGCGCTGGCCCTGGCCTCGGGCAAGAGCCTGCTGCCCGCGGGCGTCACCCGCATCGAGGGGGCGTTTTCGCGCGGCGATTGCGTGATCATCCGTGACGCCGGAGGCACCGAGGTCGGGCGCGGACTGGTCGCCCATGATGCCGCTGCTGCACTGGCGATTCGCGGACGCCACACCAGCGCCGTCGCCTCTGTGCTCGGCATCGCCGGGCGCGCCGAAATGATCCACCGGGATGATATGGCGCTGACCGGCGAATGAACGCGCCATCTTGCGCGCCGCGCTGTCTGCGGCGATAAGGGGCCATGACTGTGACCGCACGTCTTTATCTTGTCACGCCGCCCCTGGAGCGGCTCGGTGATTTTCCCGATCAATTGCGCCAGGCGGTTGAACCGGGCGATATCGCCTGCGTTCTGGTGCGCCTGAAAGCCCGCGATGATCAGGAAGCCAAAAAGATTGTGCGGGCCGCCGCCGACATAGCCCAGCCGCGCGGTGCGGCGTTGTTGCTTGAGGCTGATGCCGGGGCCGACAGCGCCACGCTGGCAATGCGCGCCAATGCGGACGGCGTGCATTATGGCCGCGGCCTGACGCCAGAATTCGTCGAGGGTGCGGCCAGGCTGAAACCGCGTCGCATTGTTGGCCTTGGCGGCATTGCCTCGCGCGATGCAGCCATGCTGGCGGGCGAAACCGACGTCGATTATCTGATGTTTGGTGCGCCTGATGCCGCAGGCGGGGTGCCCGATTTTGCAGCAACCCTGGAATTGGTCGCCTGGTGGGCCGATATCTTTAACGTGCCCTGCGTCGCCTATGCCCATGATCTCGCCGAAATTCCCGAATATGCGCGTGTCGGTGCGGAGTTCGTCGCGCTTGGTGCTGCAGTTTTTGATGACCCGCGCGGCGTTGCGGCAGCCATGGCTGATGCGCGGCGGCTCATCCAACTCTCGCACGCGGGTCTCGTGTGAAACGTGACAGAATCAACGATCTGATGACCAAGCCCGCGAGGGTTCACCGTCGCAGATGGCTGAACGCCCTCGCAGCAGCGCTGCTGACGTCTCAGTTCGGCGCGGCCGCCGCCGCGAATGCCCCTGATCTGGCTTACGGAGCCTATCAGCGCGGACATTACCAAACAGCCGTGCAACTCGCCTTGGCGCGGCTGAAAACCAACCCGAAAGACGGTGCTGCCATGGCGCTGATCGGGCGGGTTTATGCTGAAGGCTATGCCTTCGGCCCGCACCCCAGGCAAAGCGCAAGCTGGTATCGCCTCGCGGCGCAGCATGGCAATCGCGAGGGCGAATTTGCGTGGGGCATGGACCTTATGCGGGGCTTTGGCACAGCGAAAAACGCCAGCAAGGGCAAGGCGTGGCTGTCAAAGTCTGCTGCCAGCGGCGATGCTGAAGCGCAGTATAATCTTGGTATTCTCACGCTGGCAGGCGGCGCCGGCCCAATCAGCCCCGCCACCTTCAGTGCCGCAGCGGCGCGATTTCGAGAAGCGGCCAAGGGCGGTGACGCCGATGGCGCACTATCGATGGGCTTGCTTTACCAAGCCGGACGCGGCGTGCCGAAAGATGCCACGAAAGCGGCAAAGTGGTTTTTGCGCGCGGCCCGGAACGATAATGTCCCCGCAATGGTTGAATATGGCCTCGCTGAATTCAGGGGTGAAGGCGTGCCCAAAAACGAGAGCGACGCCGCCCGTTGGTTGGTAAAGGGCGCAAATCTTGGCAATCCCATCGCTCAGGACCGGGTGGCGCGGCTCTATGCTGTCGGCCGTGCCCTGCCGCTCGACCGCGTCGCCGCGCTGAAATGGCATACGCTCGCCCAAGCTGCGGGCGAGCAAGACCCGTGGCTTGACAATAATTTGAGCACCGTCAGCCCGCAGCAAAGAGCTGCCGCTGCACGCCAGCTCTATGTTTTTATCAACCCGTGAATTCGAAGAAGGACTCGAACGATGCTGGCGCGCCAATCGGCCTAACCGCGCACGCTCACATCGCCCTTTGGCCCGTCATAGAGCCAGGCCATGACATTGCACCAGTCTTCATCGCTTTTGGCCCCCATGATCGAATTGCGCAGCGCCGCGTGGACGCCGGAGGGGTGATAGATATGGTCGCCGATCTCGCGGGAGATCAATTGCACATGGGCGGTGCGCTGGGCGCGCTGGCTCTGGTAGGACGTCAAAGCTGCGGCGATGTCATCGGGTCGGCCCGCGATCTCATCAGCAAGGCAGATTGAATCTTCCATCGCCATGCACGCGCCCTGCGCCAGATATTGCAGCGTCGGATGCGCCGCATCACCAAGCAGAGCAACGTTGCCTTCGGTCCAGCGGTCGGTGGGGTTCCGGTCGCAGAGCACCCACAGCTTCCAATCGCGGCCAATGTCGATGATTTTGCGTGCCATGGGGTGCACATGGGCAAAGCCGCGCGCCACCTCCTCGTGGCTCACCGGTTGGCCGGCCACCGGGGCTGGCGCCTGATTGTGATAGGTGACGACAAGGTTGAACACTTTCCAGCCCGAGAGCGGATAATGCACAATGTGGCACTTCGGCCCGGCCCAGAGCGTTGCCGCATTCCAGCGCAAGTCTTCCGGCATGTCTTCAGTGGGAATGACGCTGCGATAGGTTGAATGGCCGGTGACGCGCGGCGCGCCATCGCCGAGCATTTGCGCGCGGATCTTGGACCACAGCCCATCAGCGCCGATGAGCGCGCAGCCCTTGATACTTGTGCCATCGGCAAGCCTGGCGCTGACACCGGAACCATCCTGATCATAGCCCGTCACATGCGCGCTGGTCTGAAGCTCGACCAGCGGATGCGCGATGCAAGCGTCCAGAAAGACCTTGTGCAAATCGCCGCGGTGCACGACGCCATAGGGGTTTTTGAACCGGGCGCGAAACGCCTCCCCCAGATTGATGCTGGCGATCTGCTCTCCGCTCAACGCATCCATCAGCCGCAGGCGGTCAATGAACACCGCCATGTTCCGTGCAGCATCGCCAACACCGAGCCGGTCGAACACATGGAACGCATTGGGGCCAAGCTGAATGCCCGCGCCAATCTCGCCAAGCTGGGAAGCCTTTTCCAGCACAGTGACCCTGAAGCCGTGACGCGCCAGCGCCAGCGCGGCGGTAAGCCCGCCTATGCCCGCCCCGGCGACCAGAATGGGATGCGCGTGCAACGATGGAGCGCTCATGATGGGGGTTCCCTGAAGTGCCATATTGATTTGGATGCGGCTTGCGCCCTTGGTCGTGAATGTCTCAGCCAGTTTCGCGCATGGCGGCAGCATGCGTGCCTTGCCCGACGATTTTGCCGAGCAGCGCTATAAACTGCGCGCGCTCCGAAGCATTGAGGGGAGCAACAATGCGTTGCTGCACGATGGCGACATGATCTTTGACCTCGTGCAGAATCTTGCGGCCTGCTGGGGCAAGTTTAAGCAATTTCACCCGGCGGTCGCCCGGCAATGCCTGACGGGTGATCCACCCTTTGGCCGCAAGCCGCTCCAGCACATCGCCAATCGTCGAGCGATCAAAGGCGATCAGGCTCGCCAGCCGCGTGGCATCAAGATCGTCATGGTCTGCCAGCGCGTGGAGCGCGGCATATTGCACAGCGGTAAGATCGAACGCGCCGCATTCTTCGGCAAAGAGCGCGTTGGAGAGTTGCTGGGCGCGGCGCAGCAAATGGCCGGGCATGGTCTGGAAATCAGGTTGCAGCATCATTCGGCATCCGGTTGGTTGGCGGGCACCGCTTCGCCAAAAGCGGCAAGCGCGTTGCATTGCGCCTCGATTGCCAGCAGGCGCGGAAACTGGGCCACATCGACACCAAAGCGCCGGGCATTGCCGAGTTGTGGCACGAGGCAGATGTCAGCGAGACTTGGCGCATCGCCAAAGGCAAAGCGGCCCTGCCCGGCCAGTTTCTCGCAGGCAGCAAGACCGCGCGCGTTGACCTCGCTCGCCCAGGCCTGCACGGCGGCCTCGGAGAGCCCCGATTCGCGCAGCTTGCCCAGCACAGCGAGGTTCTGCAGAGGGTGCGTGTCAGCGGCCAGCACCAGCGCGAAAGCCCGCACTTTGGCTCGCATCAGCGGGTCGGCAGGCAGCAATGCTGGCAGGGGATGGGTTTCATCCAGCCATGCGATGATCGCGAGCGATTGGGTCAGCACCGTGCCATCATCCAGCTCAAGCGCGGGCACAAAGCCCTGCGGGTTGAGCTTCAAATAGGTTGGCAGGCACTGCTCGCCTTTGCGCAAGTGATGGCTTACGCCCTCAGCCTTGATCCCCTTGAGGTTCAGGGCAATGCGCACCCGCCATGAAGCAGCGCTGCGGAAATAGCCATGCAGACGCATGAATGAGCCCTCCTGATTGCAAGGGTTGACCCGACCCGCGAAACCGCAGCACGATCGAAAGCCCGCAATTGACAGCATACATATATTCAGCATACTGTCAAATAATACGACAGCCAAGCCTCAGTGGAGGAGGAGCGAACCATGGCCGAGCCCGTCACCGCGCAAGAAGCCGAGCGACACGCGTTTTATGACCGCATCTCTACCCAGAATCTCACACCGCTTTGGCTGTCGCTCGCCAATCTGGTGACGCCAGAGCCGATCAGCCCCTGTCAGCCAGCCTCCTGGCGCTTCAGCGACATTCGCGCCGCCATGATGGAAGCGGGCGGTTTGATCAGCGCCAAAGAGGCCGAGCGCCGCGTGCTGGTGCTGGAAAACCCCGGTTTGCGTGGCCAGTCGAAAATCACCACCGATCTTTATGCCGGCGTGCAAATGGTGCTGCCGGGCGAAATTGCGCCCGCCCACCGCCACACTCAAAGCGCGCTGCGTTTCGTGCTGGAGGGACAAGGTGCCCACACTTCCGTCAATGGCGAGCGCACCATCATGCACGAGGGCGACTTCATCATCACGCCGCCCTGGGCCTGGCATGACCACGGCAACCATTCGCCAGATCCGATTTTTTGGCTTGATGGCCTTGATATCCCGCTGGTGCAATTTCTCGATGCGTCCTTCATGGAGCACCACAAGGACGATGAACAGCCGCTGACCCGCCCCACCGGCGATGCCGATGCGCGTTACGGCGCGAATCTTCTGCCTGTTGATCACAAGGGCGGCGGCGGAACCTCGCCGGTGTTCAACTACCCCTATGCCCGCACCCGTGATGCGCTGGAGCGCTTGCGCAAGGCCAGGGAATGGGATCCCTGCCACGGCCTGAAAATGCGCTACACCAACCCCATCACCGGCAATCATGCCATGGCGACCATGGGCACCTTCGTGCAATTGCTGCCCAGGGGCTTTGCCACCACGAAATACCGATCTTCCGACGCGACGGTTTTTGCCCCCATCGAGGGCCGCGGCCGCAGCATTATCGGCGATGATTTTGTCGTGGAGTGGCAAAAGCGCGATATATTCGTCGTGCCAAGCTGGAAGCATGTGCGCCATGAGGCGGCGGAGGACGCGGTGTTGTTTTCCTTCTCCGACCGTCCAGTGCAAGAAGCTCTGCATCTATTTCGTGAAGACCGGGGAAACGCCTGACATGACTGAATATGTAATCACCCCGCCCGCCATCGCCTCGCTGGCCGTCGCGGGCACATCGGCTCGCTTTCCGGTGCGGCGCATATTTTGCGTCGGCCGCAATTATGCTGCCCATGCCCGCGAAATGGGCCGCGACCCCGACCGCGAGCCGCCGTTTTTCTTCATGAAGCCCGCCGATGCGGTGGTGGATACCGGCGCGGCCATCGCCTACCCGCCCGAAACCAAAAATTTCCATTACGAGATCGAACTGGTGGTGGCGCTCAGCAAGGGCGGCACCGATATCGCGCCGGAACAGGCGCTGGATCATGTCTATGGCTATGGCATCGGCATTGATCTGACCCGCCGCGACCTGCAACTGGCGGCGCGCGATCTTGGCCGCCCGTGGGACTGGGGCAAAAGCTTCGACCATTCCGCCCCCATCGCGCCGCTGCAAAAGCTGGCCCAAACCGGCCACCCCGCTCAAGGCCGCATCTGGCTTGCCGTCAATGGCGTGACAAAGCAGGACGCAGACCTTTCCGAACTGATCTGGAATGTGCCCGAAATCATCTCGACCATCTCCCGGTCAATGAAACTTGCCCCCGGCGACATCATCATGACCGGCACCCCGGCCGGCGTCGGCCCGATTGTGCGCGGCGACCATGTGACAGGCGGGATTGCCGGGGTGGGCGAGATCGAAATTAGGGTGGTGTAAGGGGCGCGCGACAATCTCCTGAAAAAGCCGCCTGCCTGAAAAAGCCGCCTGAAAGTGTGTCGTTTGAATCGCGGTGGAATTTCTCACGACTCCACGACGCGCTGATGCAGGCGCGAATGAACTTGCGGTCGCACTCGAACGCCGCCAGGCCACCAACGAAATTCTCATATGGACATTGCACCGGGCTCAAGATAGCCTAGGACGGTCTAGCTTAAATGGTGCATTCATGCGCGAAGTTGGGGCCTTCGAGGCCAAGAACAGATTCGGCCAATTGCTCGATCTCGTCGAGCAAGGTGAGGAAGTGACCATTACCCGCCATGGCAAAGAGGTCGCGCGCCTGGTGCCTGCCCGGCCTGCGCACAACCGCGAGCAAGCCCGCGCCGCTCTCCAACGGATTCGCGACCGCGCCGAATCGGTAAAACTCGGCCACTTTGATTGGGCGGAATGGAAAGCCTATCGGGATGAAGGCCGCCCGTGA
>VFSW01002351.1_pt1 | contig 28574 bp, 38 predicted proteins | sample 5358111 | NCBI WGS metagenome assembly VFSW01 (sample SAMN11554181, study PRJNA540505) | mine drainage metagenome | isolation source: sediment from site ElyBrook_90M | place: USA: Ely Copper Mine, Vershire, VT | collected 2017 | reverse complement strand
TTGGAAATCCATTATTCTCTATAATAATTCAAAAAAAGAATTAAAAATTGGAACGTTAGGAATTCGGTTCGGGTTTTATCATTCGTAATTAACATTTCACTTATCTTTTTACGAACATGAGTTATCAAATTAAGGAACTCGAAACGAACGAAGTCACGCTCGAAACGAAGCACCTGCGCCGCGCACAGCAGGCCGTTGTCGCCGCGTATTGCGCTGGACGCCGGGCGGTTATTCTAATGACGCTCGAAAACGGGAAGCAACTAATAATGAGCAAAATGAGTGAGGTCGCGCAATGAGCGGCTGGACTTCCCGGCGCGATCCGGACTACGTGGAATCGCCCGAAGACGCGGAGCAGCGCGAGGCCGAGCGCGACCGAAAACTCTGCAAAATTGAGAATACCATTTACGAAGAAGTGACCGGCGTGTATTACGCCGACCACCGCGCCGCATGGCTTGCGCTCGTTATGGCGGGCAGAGACTCCATCCAATTTGAACTGGCAGTGCGCCGAGAGGCAATCGAAACCTATAACATCATTCAGAACTTTTGACAACAATGAACACCAGCACTAACTACTATTTAGACTACGTGACCAGCGACGGGAAGTCGTACTCTACGCACATTACCGCGACTTCCGTCGAGGAGCTTGAAGCGAAGATTGCGGGCGGCAGGCTTGTAATTTCGAAACTCGTATTCACGTCCGAATCGGAATCGACCATCGAAAAAGAAATTCCATCATCATGCGAAAAATTATGAAAGACGAATCAATTACAATCCATTCTCTTGAGGTTGGCCTGCGCCGCTTGGAGCGCACCAAGAAAATCATTATCGAAAATTACGACGTGGAACTGAGGAGGGTCAACGCCGAGATCGCGGAACTCCAAAGCAGCATTATTGTGATGAAAGAAAACGAACTTGCCGCCTTGAAAAAGACGGCTCTCACCGCGTAAAAAGACAACCATCCCCGCCGTTACGGCGGCGGGGAATTTTTAAGAAAACAAAATGAAAAAAATTCTTTTCGATGTTCACGACGGCTCTATCTTTTCACACGTTGAAATTTCATGGGCAAAAAATCGTGGAATTCAATTTAAGATGTATCCGACGAGCGGCCAGAGGCATAGCGGGGATCGCTTTGTTATTAAGCCAAAAGAAATAAAAGAGCTTGCAGATTTCATAAATAATCCAGAATGACAACAGACCTACAAAAGACAGAACAGCCGGAAACCAGTATCGCCGCAGTAATTGAACGAGCGGCGCACGATGACACCATTGACATTTCCAAAATGGAGCGGCTTCTTGAATTCGGAATTAAGGTTCAGGAGCGGCAAGCGGAGCAAAACTTCTTCCGGGACTTCGCACTCGCATTGCAAGCCATGCCAACCGTTTCAAAGCGTGGGGTTATTGCACTCGGCAAAGGGGTTCCATACGCGAAGTACGAGGACTTAGACGATGCGATTCGTCCCGTTGAAAAGAAGTTCGGGTTTTCGCGCTCCTTCCTAAGAGACGGAACGAATATGATTCTGTTCCTTATGCACAAAGACGGGCATTCTATTCGCTCCGTTCGCCCGATCACGCCGGACAAAGGGCCGGGACGTAACGACACTCAGGCTGAAGGAAGCGGAAGTAGCTACGCAAAGCGATACCTCACGAAAGACATTTGGAACATCCGAACGGAAGGCGAGGACGACGATGCGCGTGCAACGGGAACGATTTCAGAAGAACAGGTTTCGAAGATCGAAACGCTCATTCAGGAGTCCGGTGCTGATCGAACGGCATTTCTGAAATTCATCGGAGTAAACTCCATTCCCGAAATTCAGGCTTCGCAATTCGCGGAAGCCGTCTCAAAATTAAATCAGAAAAAGAGAGGCAGGCAATGATTCGAATTCCAGTCGAACAGGGAAGCTCCGCGTGGCGGCTCAATCGTTACGGTATTATCACGGCCTCAGAAGCAGACGAACTTATCACGCCCGCGAAGTGGCAACCAACCGCCGAAAGTAAACGCGAGAAATTTATCTGCACAAAGATTGCGGAGCGAATCGCGCTCCATGATACTGCGGGCATAGAAGTGCCGGAAGATCGGTGCGAGAAGATCGAGCGAATCCTGCACCGGATTCAAACCGAGTCCATGATGCACGGCGTAACGGCGGAGCCTTTAGCGGTAGCGGCATACGAGTTCCTAACCGAGAACAAAACAGAGGTAGCGGGATTCATCCTGAACGATACCAAGACGGCGGGAGCTTCCGTTGACCGGCTTCTCACGGGGACGAATCGCGGGCTTGAAATTAAATCGCCATTCTCGCTGGCTGTTTATGTTGGCTATTGCGATTCGAAGGGCGTGGATGCGGCGTATCTTCCTCAACTGATGTTTCAGATGTGGATTGCGGAGCTTGAATCCGTTGACATTTACGCATGGTACGAGGGCCGCAATGAATCGGAACCCGTTACCGTGCCGCGTGACGAGGAGAAGATCACCGCACTCGCAAAGGAACACGCTTACGTTAACAGCCTTTTGGATGCTCGCTGGCTGAAATGGCAAACTGAAAAATTAACCGGAGCGGCATGACACTCCTTCCCCACTTCACTTACGCCTTCCGTCACCCGCTGAAATTTCTTCGGCTATGGTGGGAGTACATGGGAACTAACGAATGACCATCGAATTTCCACTCCGCTTAATTTCCGCCGCGAACGCGCACGAACACTGGCGCACAAGATCGGGCCGCGTGAAAAAAGAACGCCTCGTGGTTTGGGCTGAACTCAAAAAAGTAAAGCTCCTGCCAACGCTTCCGGTTAGCGTGAAGATGACTCGCGTTTCGCCGCGTATGCTCGACGGCGACAACCTACAGAGCGCGTTCAAGGCGGTGCGTGACGAAATTGCAGCGGCTTTCAAAATAGACGATAATTCGGTTCTCATCGAATGGCTTTATTCTCAGGAAAAAGGTAAGGAATACCGGGTGAGAATTGAAATCGAATCGTTGAAGGTTAGCAAGGATTGGAAGCATAAAGACGGGCGCGTAGGCTCCCGCTAAACAAGTTTGTCGACCCGTTCACCACGACGGCGGCATTATTGCGATAGGGCTATCAAAACCCCGGTGGAAGGGCAACCGGAAGCCGGGTTATTATTCTGGAAATAATCGGAACTCATTCGTTGAAAAAACGTTTACTCTTATGAAATTTGATTTAGGAACCTTATATTCGTGGTATGTGGTTTGTATAAGTGTAACTCGAAACAGTCCTCCACGGACTTTTGGGGAGCCTCATCAAACGGTGCCACGAACACCGGGCGATGTTAGGCTCCCTTTTTTATTGCGCCCGGCACTTACTTTGCAATTTTTTATACCCATACTCTAAGAATTTGTGACCGATTTATCGCCCAGCCCTCAGCAACTATAACCATGCACAACCGAAGCCCGCGCACGGATGCGAAGCGAAGCATACCGCCACGGGATAGGCCATAGCGAGGGCACAACGTACTCCATTTTGAGACGCGGGCCATGTTCATGCAACGAAATGTCAAAAGCAGACTAAGATCGTAAATTGCAGGATGCGAGATTCCTACCTCGGCCCGAACATCCGGGCGGCGCAAGCCAGTAGGACGTATCGCGGGGAAGCATGAAGTGGAGCGACGTACTACGTAGATACGCCCCTAATTGTAGTGGTAGAACATAGTTCCAAACGGGTAACTTTTACCGGCGTTTTGGGACTCCTTGGGAAAAGTGCGTTCAACCGAAACCATCGCGGGATTCGAAACGGGGAAGCTTTTAATGGAAGAAATTTGAATGAGTAGGAAATCTCAACATCGAAGGAAGCAACAATCGAAACGATTCCGAGAAGAGCGAAAGCAGAATCTTCGGGAGCAAAAAGCTCACGGCGTGAACGTGAATCTTCGAATCGGAAAAAAGCAACGACATATCCCCATGCCGGAATCAGATATTCAGGTGCTTGCAGATCGGGCCGCCTCCTTCGGGGAAGCCTCCCGTGAGCGATTCGAAAAAGCAAAACGCGAAAAGGAAGTTGCCAAATGGCTCGATCAACAACTCGCAGAACTTAATCATGACTGAAAACTCAAAGCTACTCTTGGAGTGTAACCAGCGAATAGACTTCCAGCATATCAAAAGCCAGTGGCATCACGCTGAAATGGAATATCACCGTGACTGGCGTGAGCGGCACGAAGCAGCGATTCTCCGAATTGAGGAAGAGAAGCGGCACTTCCACCGGGAAGCAATGACAGAGCCTTACGCTATGCTCTCGCAGGAAGAGAAGAAGAAGATCGACCGAATGAAAACCAGCCCGGAGCCGTGCGAGTATTGCCGGACGCTAAGGGTGAAAATAGGCAGCAAGATTTCAGTCTGTATAAATTGCAACCACGACAACACGCCTGAACCAAAGCCATGAATCTCCACTCAAACAAACCGAAAAACCGCGATTTCCTCGGCGTTCGAAGTTATGCGGGACTCAGTAATTTTTATAATTCAGAACCAAAACACATACCTATGAAAAAACCAGACGTTACCCCGGTGAACCATTTCGATTCACCACAAGAAAAAACAGAAGCAGTGAAAAAGATAAAAGAAGAACTCGCCGTGGGAGGGACGTTGATCGCTCCTGCGCCAAAGGCGAAGCGAATAAAAATCTCCTCAATCGAAACAAACGACGCTCGGCAACCGCGCGTGAAAATTGATAATGAGCATGTTGGGAGCCTTAGAGAGAAGCTTGAAAACGGAGTTACGCTTGACCCTATAATTGTTTTTTCCATAAACGGCGAAGCTCCTTTTTTCCTGAGTGATGGATGGCATCGCTTGAAAGCGAATAAGCTTTTGTCATTTAAAGAAATTGACGCGGAGATTTGCGAGGGCGGAGAATTCGAGGCATTCAAAGCTTCGCTCGGCGCGAACGACGATCACGGGTTGCCTCGCACGAATGCCGATAAGAATAATGCCGTGACCCTTGCATTTGGGGATGAGCGATTGAAAGATTTGAGTGATAATTTCATAGCTGAAATATGCAAAGTGTCTCAGCCCTTCGTTTCGAAGCTTCGCACTCAGTTAATAACGGTTATTAACTCAGCGAAAAACGGCGAATCTAAGCCGGATTCAGCGAAAAAAACCGCAAAAACCGGGAAAGATGGGAAAAGTTACCAACCAAAAAAGGAAAAAACGGAGCCAGCGGCAAAAGAGATTTTAGACGACAACGGAATCTTAGTTCCTGAACATTTACACGCGGCATGGAGAGACGAGCGGGCGACGGAACAGGATTTACGAATGCACGCGCTGGTTCTCTTGGAGCGATGGCCCGCGAAAATGTACGGCGAGCTTTCGGAGAATCAAAAGCAAGTTCTTAAATCGCTCCTCGGTGCGCTGGCGATTGTCGTATGCCCTGCGTGCAAGGGCGAGAAATGCAAGGAGTGCCATAAGCGCGGGATAATTTCGAAGCATCCACTTTTAGGAACTGCGAAGTAGCAATTCGCGTTTAATCATTCGTCTAAAAACTGCAATGAGAGAAATTCAAACTTCCGAACAGGCGGGTGATCGCGAGACCCCGAACGCTCTTTGCAGTGCGTTAGACCCTGTTCGGAATTTTGCATTTACAAAATGAGCACACTACCTTACGAAAGCACTGTCTTTGTTGGGAAGGGAGTTTACACACACTACTTCTCGCCGGATGAAACAGCCGCGCAACAAATCGCGCACTGGCATTTATCTAAGGGTGCAACTCAGGTCGTCGTATTAGAACGCGCCACACGCGAACGCCGAACATATGAGAAGCAGGGCGATACGATTCTTAGCCCGGAAACAGGGGAAGAGATATTCGAGCACCCCGGCATTCAGGAGTTGACGCTGGTAAATGCTTCGCTCGAAAAAGCACTTCGCGCCGAACGATTGGCACACGCGAAAACGCGTGGAGAAAAAGAGGATGAAATGGAAGCATCCCCGGAGCATGAGGACATCGCATTGCTTTTCGAATTTTGGAAGCGGATTTGCAAGCATCCTCGCGCCGTTCTCGACCTCACGAGATTCAGGAACGTTCTTCCGTTTTATCGAAAGGAGGGAATGGAAATGTGCGCTATGGCAATCGCCGGAAAGCGGTATGAAATCGAAAACCCGCCGCCGTTCAAAAAAGGTGCTGAGAAGATATACGATGATTGGGAATTGATTTTCCGCGACCGTGCACATAGTGAAAAATACTGCAACATCGTTGCAAAAATTGATTGGAAGGAGCTTTATGGATTCAACTAAAACCTACACGCCTGCAAGGGAGATTACTCGGCGGGTAAAACGAGAACTCATTAAGAGATTTCCAAGCGTGAAATTTCGAACGCGCACGGAGCATGTTGGATTCGGAAGCACGGAAACATTCGTGGCATTCATGCCCAAAGACCTGACAACGATAACGCGGGAAAGTATTCGCGCTTTGGAAAAAGAAATTCGCACCGTTGTGGAGTTCTATGAGATCGGAAAGATTTTTTACGTGGATGATTACGTGGAGCAGGTTCCACGGTTGGAGGTTGCCGAATCCGGCGCACTTGTGGAGCGGCCCACGGTTACATATACGCACGTCCAATTTCAAGACGATTTATGAAACCGGAACCGAACATCGAAGAGAATCAAGTCTGGCTTTACGATGGAGTGATGTACCGCGTAATTCTGATTCAACGCGGGAAAGTAAAACTCATTCGGCTGGAAGGTGAAATGACATTCCGATTCTTAGACGAACTGGAACTTTTACACTATGGCATTTTGAAAGACGTGCCGCTTTTCGAGCAGACTTAATCTATGCTTCTTACGAGCTGAATGGGTTTCGGTCACGCGGGAACAAATTTCCCACAACTAACGTTATACCCTGCAATGGACAAATCACTTTCAACCCGCGACTGGCCGTACATGCGCACGCGAATCTCGCCGGAAGAATTGGCCCGAATGGAGGCGGCGATTAAGAAGCTGGCGAAGAAATCCGGCACGGGCCTGAGTATGGCGGACTTTATTCGCGTAGCGGTTCACCAGCGTTTGGAACGAATTGAAAAAGAGAAATGAACTATGAAATACAAAGCAACATGAAGTACGAAGAATTTCTAAAGAAGAAAATAAAGCTTGCAAAAGAATTAACGCCGGAGCTTAGTGGCTTGGCGCTCAATGGGCCGCTTTCCGAGCACGCGAAGATCATGGCGCGGTGGATGCTCTCGCAAGGGCGAGGGCTGTTGGCGGCGAGCTTTGGTTTGCATAAAACGCGGACGCAGTGCGCCGTTGCGCAGGCGCTCCATGAGCATACCGGGAAAAAATTCCTTATTGTTTGTCCGCTTGGTGTCCGGTATCAGTTTCAGACTGAAGATGGCCCCGCGATGGGCATGGATTGGCAATACGTTACGACCGATGAATCAATTCTAAACGCGACTTCTCCGTATCTTATTACAAATTATGAGCGCGTGCGCGATGGCGGAATAATTCCGATGAAGCATGATTTATGTGGCGTATCGTTAGATGAAGGCGCGGTTCTCCGGTCGCTGGGAAGTAAGACGTGCGACGTATTCGAAGAACTATTTTCAGACATTCCGCACAAATGGGTTTGCACGGCAACGCCTTCTCCGAATAATTTTCGAGAGATAATTTACTACGCGCACTTCTTAGGTGTGATGGATAGAGGCCAATGTCTTACGCGTTTTTTCCAGCGCAACGTGGATAAGGCGGGAGACCTGCAACTCAATCCCGCGCACGAAGAATCATTCTGGCTTTGGGTTGCGAGTTGGGCGCTGTTCGTCTCACTCCCATCGGACGTTGGTTGCCCGGATACGGGTTACGAATATCCGAAGCTGAACGTCTATTGGCATTGCGTCGATGTTGACAATTCGCGGGCTGAAAAGATAATTGACAATCGCGGGCAATCTCAGTTGTTTGTCGAAGATAGTTCTCAGATAACCGTGACGGCGAGAGAGAATCACGAAACACTAACGGCGCGGCTCGATAAGGCGAAAGAAATACTTGCGACGTATCCCGAAGATACTCATACGATTCTCTGGCATCATTACGAGTTTGAGCGGGCGGCGATTGGGAAAGAACTGCCGCAATATAAAACAATTTACGGCTCCTTAGATTTAGAAACGCGGGAGCAGCGTGTGATTGATTTCACGCGGGGAAAAATTCAGCACCTCGCAAGTAAGGAGCAGCTGTCTGGCAGTGGAAGTAATTTCCAGCATCATTGCCATGTGAACATTTATTTAGGGCCAACTTTTCAGTTTCATAATTTCATTCAATCCGTTCATCGGACTTTCCGTTTTCAGCAGAAGCGCGAAGTGGACGTGCATGTTATCTTTGCAGAATCGCAGCAGTCAATGGTGCGGAGCATGAAAACAAAGTGGGAGCAGCATAAAAAACTAACTCAAAAAATGGCAGACATCATAAAAGAATTCGGATTAAGTCACGAAGCATTGAACTCGGAACTTACCCGAAGAATCGGCATCGAACGTGAGCAGTGGCAAGGCGAGCTATCGACATTGGTTTTGAACGACACGGTAGCGGAGACTCCAAACCTCGAAGAGAATTCCGTCGACCTTATTCTTACGTCCGTTCCATTCGGGAATCAATACGAATACGGAATCAACGTAGAAGATTTCGGGCATAATGAATCGAACGAAATGTATCACTTACAAATGGATTTTCTTATTCCTGAGCTTCTCAGGATTCTAAAGCCCGGACGAATTGCGGCGATACATGCGAAAGATCGCATCCGATATGGCTGGCAAACGAAGTCCGGCGTGATGGAAGTGGAGCCGTTCAGCGACGATACCGTAGCGGCATTCCGGAAGCATGGATTTATGTACGAAGGCCGGAGAACGATCGTTACCGACGTGGTGCGCGAAAATAATTCCACGTATCGTTTGGGGTACACGGAAATGTGTAAAGATGCTTCGAAGATGGGGAGCGGCTTGCCGGAGTATCTTTTGTTGTTTCGCAAGCCGCCAACAGATAAATCGAACGCATACGCGGACGCTCCGGTAACGAAAGAGAAGTCCGATTATTCTTTAGCGCGCTGGCAGATCGACGCCAGTTCCTTTTGGCGAAGCGATGGGAAGTTGTTGGCGGAAGAATATAATTTCGAGGAGCACATTCGAAGGTTAGAAGAACGCGCTGCGGCGGGGTTGCTCCCCACTTCGTTCTGTCAGGAGCCGGCGCGGAGCAACAACCCTGACGTGTGGACGGATGTGAACTTCATGCAATGTTTGAACAACAAGCAGACTGCGCGGAAACAAATAAAACATTTATGTCCGCTCCCGCTCGATATTGTAAAGCGCGTAATAATGCTCTATTCCGAACGTGGTGAATTAGTTTATGAGCCGTTTTCTGGCTTGGGAACCGTTCCATACGTGGCGATTCAGACCGGGCGGCGAGCTTACGGCGTGGAGCTTCATCCTGATTATTTTCGAGATTCCATTGGATATTTACAGGAAGCCGAGGCGGAGGCGATGGCACCGAAGCTATTTGACTTGGAGGAGGACGATGCTCCGAAGAAAGCAAAACGCAATAAGCGAGAGCGCGAATCCATCGCCACGGAACCATTATTACAAGATAGCACCCTCTAAATGCTAACCATTCCAAAGCGCCGCGACAGGGTTCGCTCCCTGCCGTATCTCGCCTTCATCCATGAACAGCACTGCCAGAAATGCGGACGCTGGCCGGTCGAAGCGCACCACACCATCGGGCGCGGACAAGCGAAAGGTTCCGACCTGTTATGCGTTCCACTTTGCACGGAATGCCATGCAAAGACAAGCTCAAAAGAGAACTTCGATGAAGTGATTCTTGTTTATCAATCGCTGTTCATTCGCAAGATTGCAAAGGAACACGGCCTCACCGTGAACGCACTTTATAGGCCAGAGAATTTCGAGGCGATATTACTCACGCTGGAACTCGCGCACCGTGGCGACGGCTCAAAGCGGAAGAATCGGAAACCATTCACGAAGCATTTTTCGAATCCATTTAAATAATTCCCAATGACCGAACCAAAGACCCCACCCGACACGTTCGTTCCGGGCGTTGAAAAGGGCATGAAATTCGTAAGAGGCGATAAGACTTACGTTGCTAAAAGCGTTACGCATATAGGCAATAGAGAGTATAATGTCGAATGGGAAGAGGAGACGATCGCATCGGAGCCGCGATTCGTTTATTCCATGCCGCCAAACGTGGAAAAAGTTGCGCGGGATATTATTGCGCGAATGCTTGACAACGCGGCCACGGAGCCGGATGAAGCTGACTTGGGGATGATTGAAAACACAATCGTAACTTCGAAGGGTTGGCCTCAGCCGGAACCGGAGATTATTCTCGAAATGACAAGCTCCGCTTGCCCAGAGCAGTACAGTGCTTTTTGCGACGGAAAGCGGGTCGGTTATTTGCGGCTTCGCGGCGGTTTGTTTCGTGTTGATTATCCCGATTGCGGCGAGGAGACTATCTTCGAGACGGAAGAAGTGAGAGGCGACGGCGCGTTCAATGACGATGAGCGCGAGCATTGGTTGGCTGTGGCGAAAGAAAAAATTAGAGAGCGTATGAAAAAAGAATCCAGCGCGGAGCCGGACTGGCGGGAGCTTGACGCTGCGCTCTTCGACCTCGCGGATTGTTCAAACGGCATAGCGGTTCAACGCATCGTTTCCTTTTTCAAGAATCATTTCGAGGATTTGGATAAAAAATGCACTTCGCTTTTGCATTCAATGGAACTCTTAGAGAAGATTAACGAGCGGTTGGAATCGCGGCTCCACGAAGCAGAGAAGCCGTCCATCGAATCGGAAGCGTGGAAAAGTTACAATCAGCCATACGAAGATGCAAAACGCCGCATGAATGAAGCGGAGAAGCCGCCCAAAGCCGCCGCTCCCGAATCCGAGGACTTAGCTGAAGCGGAAATCCTCTGGACCGCCGAAGTAAGACGACGGCGGAGTTGCCCACATTGCATTTCAGAAAAGCCATTGCAGCCCGAACCACCGAAAGCATCATTCATTCGCCTGGACGGGACGCGATTCGAAAAAGACAGTAGCGATTTCTTGCGCGAAGCCGGTTTCTTTTAGCAAGAGCTTGATTCCATCGGCAGTTTTCATTTTGAACAAATCGCTCCGGGAATTTATTTCGAATCAGAGGAGAAGAAATGATAACAATAACTTCTGATTCGCTGGAAAGAATTGAGATTGATGGCATGGTTTACGAGATACGAAATGGAGAACGTTTAGAGTTAACATTCCGGAAGTCTACGATCGAAGAATACTCCCAGGATCCATTCAAGATGGGCGGAATTCATTGGAATGCTAAATTCGCCAGAAGTAAATCGAGCGGAAATCTCGGAAACAAAAAGAGCCTTGCTGAAATTTTGGAGCCATGAAGCAATACACACCGGAAGAATCCAGAGAATTAGCAAGGGAACGCGGCGGTAAGGTGCGCTCTCAGGTTGTCGAGGGTACGGGCGTTCAGGATTCGGAGAACGATGTACTTACGAACGTTGCGGTTGGCTCCCGCCTGTTTACCGACGAAGCTCCGGGCTATCGCAACATGGGTTACATTTACGATCACGCGACGGTCAATCACTCGAAAGGTCAATACGTTTCAGGTGAAGCGCATACAAACACTATCGAAAATTACTGGTCACTCGTTAAGAGAATGATTAAAGGAACTTATATCCACGTTGAACCCTTCCATTTAGACCGCTACTTAGACGACCAGGGACTTCGCTACGATCTTCGCAAGAGTGATGAGCATTCCCGGTTCAGCCAAGTAGTAACGGGCGGAATCGGACGGCGTTTAACCTACAAAGAACTGACTGGCAAGGTGCAGGCCGCTTGGAAAACATGACAGCGAAAGAACCGAACGATCAAACGAACTCCGCGCAAAACGAAGAGACGAGCGAGGAGTTCAAAAACTTCGACAAAGGGATGGAAAAACTTCTTTCCCTTTCTCCCGAAGAGGCGGAGCGTATTCGAAAAAGAATTCCCGCTCCAAAGAAGCGAAAGACCCGAATCAACTCGCGTTAGACCTATGAAAATAAGATTTATTTTGTTGCTTATTGGCGTGTCGTTTTTGGCGGCATGTTCGTCACCGAACAGCCCCGATTCTGGAACCGTATGGCATCAAAAAGAGGGCGGAGCCGCAACGTTGACGCTCTACCGTAACGGCACTGCGTTGTTTGGCCCCATTCCAGCGAGCTATGGCACCTTCACCGTTGACGATTCTATTTACAAAGTGGATATTTCCCAGGTTTATCCCGGTGGTCAGGCTAACTCAGAGTGGTACTACACGCTGATTATGATTTCACCGGACACGCTGAGGGGGATAGATTATTGTCCCTTCTTCCAAGTTAGCGATTCCGTTTCGTTTTGGAAATAGAATTTTAGGCATGAAAAAGCGAACAGATTCAATTCTAAGCGCGGCCCTAATGGTCGCTGAATGTGCGTATAAGAACGCACAGGAAGAACACGGCTTAGATGCAGGGTTTTATTCGATGCAACAGGCGGAAGTCGAAGGCCGCAAATGCCTTATTCTTTCCGTTGTGCTTTCGGAGCGGGAGCAGCCTGTTGAGTTTCGGGGCTTTCGTGAATCACAAAGCCGATCTTTTGAGCCTGACTTCGCCGCGCCCTTCGTAACTTTAGCGAATACCACCTGAAGGCAATCCGGGGAGCTTTTAAAAAGAGAACTGAACTATTCCGGGCAATCTTCGGGTTCGGAAGTGAATGGCGGAAACCACGCAAATTCAGGCTTCCAATAGTGATTCACGCAGTTACGGTTGGCAACGCTCGCAGGATTCTATCGAAAGAGTCATTTGGCAAGCTATCGAAAACGGCGAACCGTGGCCCACGCAATTAGAATTGGAAATGGCAACGGGATTGTCCCGAAGCACCATTCAGGCTCACGTCAAAGGCTTGACGCTCGAAACGTTACGCGAACATACGCGAGCGTTGGGCCGCAAAGTCCTCAGGGCGCAAGCGGAGCGGGCCATTAAGACCGGCGACCACAACGAGGCTAAGACCTACTTCAAGCTCAATTACGATTGGGCAGAGAAGACCGAAACGCGCCTCACCGGCAACCTAAACGTAAGCGTAGCGGGCAAACGATTGGGCGATTATTCTGACGAAGAATGGCCCGACGTGGAGCGCGGATTAGCCGAAGGGCGGATCCTTTTACAGGGCGGCATGGCAATTCCGAACCCGCAATTCAAAGAAATCCGGGAACCCGAACCAGCGGAAAACGGCGAAATTGAAACGTGAATACCGATTCTACGCTCTACGAAGCCCCGCCGATTGTTCTCCGGGCGCGAGATATTCGGGCAAGGGATAGGGAGATTGCGGCGGCTCAAACGAATCTTCGGGCATTCACCAAAAGCCTTTGGAGCATTCGGGAGTCCACGCCGTTTCAAGATAATTGGGTGATTGGTTGTTTGTGTGAGCATTTCACGGCATGTTTTACCGGCGAGATTCGGCGGCTTCTTATAAACATTTACCCGCGCTCGTTAAAGTCAACCATCGCATCCGTGATGTTCCCAGCCTGGGTTTGGGGCCAGTCTCCGCAGGAGCGATTCTTCTACATGACTTACGCCCAGTCTCTCGCGCTTCGGGACGCACGGCATACGCGCGAAGTTTTCGACTCACGACAATTCAAAGAGATATTTCCGAACGCTTTTGGCGTCACGAAAGATACCGAAGGATTGATCGAGAACGACAGGACGGGTTCGCGTCTTTCGATAGGCTCCGGCGCTCAACAGACCGGATTCGGTTCGCGCTTCAAAATCTTCGATGATCCAAACGACACGAATAAAGTTGACTCGCCCGTAAACCGGGAAGAGGTGAATGGCAGGATTGATAATTTCAGCACGCGTTCCGATGACTTCACCACCGATTGTTTTATTTTGATTCAGCAGCGCACGCATCCGAAGGACGCGACGGGGCATGTAAAGGAATTAGGATTGAAATTCGAGGAGATAGTTATTCCACTCGAATATCAGGGCAAGAATTATGTAACGTGTTTAGGCCCGATCAAAGACCCACGGACGGAGAAAGGCGAACTCGCAGATAAGATGCGATTCGCGTTCGATGCACGGACGGGCGTTGACCCGATTAAGGAACTAAAGAAATCTCTTGGCTATCGCTTTTCCGGGCAGGCAAACCAAGACCCGCGAACGCCCGAAGGCAACGCAGTCAGGCGAACATGGTATGAGCCATTCGTTTTGTTTTTCGAGCCAAAGGACATAGCCCAAGTCGTATTATCTTACGACGTTGCGTTCACGGATTCCGATACGGGCGATTGGACGTGGGGTTCGCTAAAAGCGAAAAAGAAAGACGGTTCATTTCTTACGCTCAGGCAGCATTTCGGGCATTGGAACGACCATGATCGTCCTCGAAAGATTGGCGAGTTCGGATTGCAGGTGAAGCGAATGATAGAGGCGCTATTCCCGAATGTGAAATGGGAACTCACGTTAGAAGCCGGCGTTGGTGCGGGCGTGGCGATTACCAAAGCGGATATTAAATACCTGCAATCCATCGGACTTCCCGCCCGTGCTGTTGAGATTAAAAAGCAAGCGAAGCCGGTTCGGGCGATTGCATACCTCGCCTCCTGTCAGGGCGGCTTCACAAAGTTTTACGATGGCCCGCAACTCAAAGATTATTTCGGAACCGAAGACTGGATAAATTCATTCTTCGATGTGACGCTTCCGCTTATCTTCAGTGACGATGGATTAGAGTTCCTAAATGGGAACGATGACCCGATAGACGCGGAGGTGATGGCGCACGACGGATTAACCGCACCGCCGAAATCTTGGGGTTCTTACCTACAAGCTCCGCAACCTAAACTAATCGCATGAAGTACACTATTGCAGTCAAGATCACGGATGAACAGGGCGCATCGAGCACCCCATTTAAAGCCGAAGTAACGGGCGGAACATTGGAGGAGTGCGTGTTCGATTTCGGCGTCGCGCTGATTTCGGAGCATTTAGCACTACAGAACGGTGTTTCGATCAAGAACGTGGAGTCGAAGGCGGAAATCAAGAAGAAAGCGGTCGCATAACGCATGGACAACACCACGCACGAAGTAACTTTTACGCATGACTCGCGCGAGGTAGCCATTGCCGGACTTAGTGATGGCGATACGATCCGCGTGTCTCTTACGCGGAGGAAATACGTGGATGGCATGGCGGAACCGTTTGTTAAGACCGAAACCTACATCTTATGCTTAAAAGGCAAGGGATTTCAATTAAGGGGAGTATGACAACGGCAGAAACGAAGCAATACGCCCTAAAATAATCACATAATGCTTGTAAGATTTATCGACATATCAGAAAACGGCACTCACTATGTTTATGTGAATCCCGATGATATTATTGCTATCATCGAAGTGGGAGACAATATGAACGAGATGATCGTGAGGGAAATGCGTTCGCTTCACGTTTTTACCGACGAAGTGCAAAAGATATTCCCGGATTTTAGAAAGACACCGAATGCGTGAAGCCGGAAACTCTTCCTGAAATTCCGTGTTGCGCATAATTAACAACCGAAGCCTAAGCGCATCTCTTATTATAGGAATGGGATTTGCAGGACGCCATTAGCGCCGCAAGGTTTGCCGGGACGATAGTTCCGAACGGCATTTCCGAACGAGTCTGAAAAGCTCCGCATCGACAAACACGTCGAGCGGGCTTTTTCATTTTACAAGTTCTGAATGTGGTTAAAGCAGGCGGCGCTTCTTTTTGCACTGGTTTCCCGGTTAGCAATGGCATTGTTCGCGCTCGATATTCTGGCGTGGACATTCGGCCTCGAAGTTCTCCCTCCCCTCGAAGCTTTACTGCGGTTAAGCATTTGGGCAATGCCGTCCTTGCTGCCGTTCTTCTTTCCTGTTTTGTCGGCGTATCTCACGGCTCCGGTCAAAGCAATCCTCGAAACGCCGATTGCGGAAGGGGAGCCGGAATGAGTTTTCTAAAACGGGCTGCTAACAATTACGCAAAAGGCATGAACGCGACCAACGCGCTCACGTCACAAATGCTATATGCCGGCGGGTTTGGATTAGCAGACTATTCCGAACCGGTGAATGCGCAGAACGCATACATGGCAATTAGTTCCATATTCGGATGCTTTACCGCGTATGCTACCAACGCTCCTCAGGTCACAAAGAAAGTAGTTCACCTCGACGGCACGCCGTGGGAAGATCATCCGGTACAATATCTAATCCAGCATCCGAATGACGATATGAGCGAGCGGACGATGGAACTTTATAACTGTATTTACAAGCCTTTGGGCGGAGCTACGCGATTGTTTACGGGCCGCAACGACAGGAGTCAAATCGTCTCTCTCCGTCCGTACTCAACCTACGAAATGGCGCCTGTCCCTGTTCACGGTGCGAAGATCGGTAGGAATACATGGATTGAGAAGTACTGGCATAGGCCATTGTTGGGCGCGCCGGAAGAAGTTGCGGCAAGTGATATAATCAACCTACGATTCCCTTCGATTCATCCGATATACCCCCAAATGGATTTGTCACCTTTGGCGGCAATGAATTTAGATATTGCGCAGGACAAAGCAGTCACTAAATTCCCAACGGATATGATGCAGAAAGCAGCGTGGCTTTCCGCCGTTTATTCTTTGGGCGCGGGGACGACAGAGATGCCGGACGAGATATTGGAGCAAATTAAAGCGGATTTTATTTCCGGTTCAACGGGCGATAACCGTTTTAATCCCCGCGTAATACGAGCGGACGGTAAGATCGAAATGATAACACCGGACTTCCGCAAGATGGATTGGACTCTGTTAGGTCAACGCCCAGAGCTTCGTATTTGCGCGGCATTAAGAGTTCCCGTTCGCTATATGGGATTCAGCGCCGGAATAGATGCTTCCACTTCGGATAATTATGTAGCGAGTTGGTATTCGTTCTTTGCCGACTCCATCATGGGACAGGCATTACTCGATTGTGATTCACTAACTCATTCACTCATGCGCGAGAATTGGGCCGATCATCCTACCGTAGCTTATGGCTGTGACCGTAGGGCTACGTCGCAGTTCAAAATCGTCCCCGATTCATCGCAGGCCCAAGTTCTGAAAATGCAACAGGCGCAGGCCGATCAAACAACGGCGAGCATTTATCAGAGCGGAATAATTACAAAGGACGAAGCGCGGCAACGAACCGGCCACGCTCCCGCAACCGATGGGACGGGCGAAGAATACAGCAAGGGTGGAACGTCCGCAAACAACGCCCCGGAAAGCAATTCAAATGTGGCAACGATGCCGAAAGGCAATAAAGTATGAAGAACTATTCTAACGCGAGGGAATATCTTTCCGGCCAACTTTGGGCTATTCGACCGGAGACATTGTCAATCATGGCCGATATTCTGGAACTTCGGATAAGCGGGAATTCGCTTTCCACGGAAGAGATAAATTCCCGTCTTGGTGCAGCCCAAAAATTCAATTCTAAGCCTTCCGCCGGCTCTATTGCTATTCTTCCGTTATATGGAGTGATAGATCAGAAAGTGAGTTCCATGCAACAGATAAGCGGCGGAACTGCTGTCGATGATTTCATGGGTGCGTTTCGAAGCGCATTAGCGGACGATGATGTTTCGGGAATCCTTTTGGATGTTGACTCTCCCGGCGGAAGCGTGTCAGGTGTACCGGAAGCGGCGGCGGAGATTCTTGCAGCCCGTGGAAAGAAACCAATCGTAGCAATAGCCAACACAACAATAGCCAGCGCAGCTTACTGGATTGCAAGCGCAGCGGATCAAATGTACTCCATGCCGAGCGGACAAGTTGGTTCCGTCGGTGTGATTTCCGTTCACGAGGATATTTCAGCAGCCAACGAGCAGGCAGGGTATAAGGCGACTTATATCACTTATGGACAATTCAAAGGTGAAGGCAACTCCGATACCCCGCTCTCTGAGGATGCAAAAGCGTATCGTCAAGGGCAGGTGAATACAATGGGCGACATGTTCACCCGGTCGGTTGCAAAGGCCCGTGGCGTGTCTGTGGACGCCGTGAGAAACGATTTCGGGCAGGGACGGATGTTGTTAGCTAAGGACGCCCTAAAGATGAAAATGATTGATGGTATTGCAACGATGGAGCAAGTTATTTCCAATATGACAAAACCACAGCCGGCGACTTCGGCGCTTAAATCCGAAGAGAATTTACCCAAGATGAAAGTGAAAGACGTTTCCGACAAGGCTCTCGTAGAGTTGAGTGCGGCGACGAAAGGATGGGGCGACCTTGTAGACCGCCGTATTGCCAGTGGCAAGCATCCCGAACCATTACTTTCTAAAGTCAAAGCCGATTCGCTTCTATTGCTACAAAAAACTCTCCGTGAGAGTGCTGCGCAAATTGATGGAATAGTGATTCGCGCTAAATTATCGGAGCCTCCTGCCGTGGCTATCGAGGAACCAAAATCGGCAGAACCAACACCGAAAGCAGACCGCGCAAACATAGGACGCTCGCTCGCTCTTCGGGGAATTAAAACATACTAAACTTTTACGATCATGGTAGGACAACAGGAATTTTACCGACAAGACGCTAAATTCGCTTCGCTGGAAAAAGAGCAGGATGAATTGCGCAAATTATCACTGGAGAAATACGACGCGCTCAAAGCCATCGACGGCGAGAATGTATCTTTGACGGCTGCGGAATCCGCGAAGGTTTCGGCTGCAAACGAAGATTTTCTTCGCTTCGCAGATAAGCAGAAGATGAATGCGATTGCTTTGGACATTAAGAGTTCCGAGCTTTTGGAGAAGTACAATGAAGCGGTCAAGCTCGAAAAGGGCATGACGGCCACGAACGCACTGGGTTCGGGCGATAACAAGAGTCAGATTATATCGCCATTGGATTACTTCATGCAATCGAAACAGGTTGCCGGATTGCCGGATGTTTACGATTCGGAGACTGGCCAACCGATTCCGGGCATGAAGAATTGGAAGTCAGCCGAGGCTCGCTCGATTAAGAACATGAGCGTAACGATTCCGCGTAATAAACTCGACCCGGCGAAAGCACTTCGCACGAATGGCGGGATGTTCGCAACCGATTCGAGCGCGACTTCCACCACCGCGCTAGCTCCTTACTACATGGGAACTGCGGGTTATGTACCCTACGCTATTTGGTCTTCGGACTTGCTGGATATTCTTAATACCATCAAGCTAACGAGCAATGTTATCAAATGGCGTCAGGAGACAACGCTTACCCGCAACGATGCGGCATTGGCCGAGACGGCGCAGGCGACGGAATCGGTGTTCGCGTTCACGCAACAGAGTGCGACGGCGGAGAAGATCGCCGGAATCAATAAGATTTCGGAGGAAGGTCTTTTGATGCAGGACGATGCGATGGGTTTTGCGGCCTTTGAATGCCAGAGGGATTTGCGTATTCGCGCGGCGATTGAAATTCTCACGGGCAATAATACGGGTTCCCATTGGAACGGCATTTACGGGCAAGCGACAAGCAATCTTGCAAAGTCCGCATGTCCCACGGATGCGAACGGTAACGTAGCCGGCGACATGGAATGTTTAGGTTATACAATTACTAATATCGAAACCCTCGGCGTTTGTCGCCCATCTTTGGGTATCATGCACCCTAACCAATTCATGCCGATTCGTTTACTCAGAAATCGCATTGGCGATTATGTGAACGGCCCGATCACTGGCCCGGAATCGCAATTCTATATTCTCGGCGTGAAGTTTATCAAAGAAGCATACGCCACGGACGGCTCTGCGCTTATTGGTGACTTCCAATCGTATTATCAGCTTGCTCTCGCGCAGGGCTTAACGATTGAAATGGGTTACGACGGTAACGACTTCAGTGAGTTCATGCGCACCATGCGTTTCTGGCTTTACGGCTGTAATGTAGTTCGCAGACTCGCGGCATTCGGCGCGGCAACGGGACTTACCTCACAGGGTATGGTTCTTCCTTCCTAATTAACTAAGTAGTTCCCCGGCTGGCTTAAGACCAGCCGGGGTGTTACAAAAACGAAAGGCAAATTACAATGACAAACGGACAAGTAGCATTAAATCAAACGACGAACGCCATTCCGACGAACGGAACGAATGCCGTTCAAACTTTAGTCATCGGCGGAACTCCGACGGCGGGCAAGATCGGGTTTTCATGGAACGGTGGGCAAACGTATTTCGCAACATGGAGCGCGACAACCGCGACTCTTTTAGCGAATATACAAGCCGCGCTCGATTCCATCTTTAATTCCGGCGGCGCAAGTGCGTTTAATATCACGGCAACGAATTCAACGCTATCCAGCGGCATCGGCAATGTACTCCTGAGCTTTCAGGGATATTATGCCGCACTACCGCAGGCGTTGATTACGGTAATGAATAGCCTTACTGGAACTTCGCCGACGGCAACGAATTCCACAACTACGATTGGAGTTCAGGCCACGGATCGACAGGCGGCTCCGGGCGAAAAAGTTATTTTTACCGGCGCGGGCAATGCGAATACCGTAATGGCACTCACGGTCGCGGCGGCCACGGGAGGTACATTCACTATTTCAGGAACGACGGCTCAGAATACGGGCCAGATTCTTACTACCAACGCGATCTCATGGAGCGCAACGAACGGCACGCTTGTCAGCAACATCCAATCGGCGACCGATACAACGTTCGGAACGAATAATGTTATCTGGACGGTCGGGACGTTGACTGCCGGCTTAGGAAGTATTGTTGGCACATTCGGCGGCACGAATGGCTTCTCGGCTATTCCCGTTTGGACAGCCAACGGATCGTCCCTCACCGGCACGGGCGCGGCGGTTACGTTCGCTATTACTACCGCAGGCGGTACGGTTGGGCGCACGACCGCAGTTCCGATTCCATACACGAATTATTCCACTACCTTCTGCGCTCCTTCATGGAGTCCAGCGGGTGAAGGATTGCATATAAGTTATGGCAGTCCGGCGGTTGGTTCATCGACGGCGATTCACGCGGCGGTTTCGGATACCGGTTCGTCGATTACTATTACGACCGGAATTACGAACACGGCACTTGCTGCTTGTCCGCGAACGGTAGTCGCAACTCCCGGTGGTACGACGGGCAATGTAACTGCGGTATCTTGCATCGTAGTCGGTACGGATTGCAATGGAAACGCGCTTACCGAAACGCTCCCGGCATTCACTGCCGGCGCAGCCACGGCGGTGACATCCATTAACGCGTTCGCATCGGTAACGAGCATTATCCAGCCCGCAATTGGAACCTCAGTAACCGTAGCTTATGGCACTGGCCCGAAGTTAGGATTGGGAATTCCGATTTCGCTGACCGGCGGAATTGACGCATGGCTTGCAGGAGTATTGGAAGCCACGAAGCCGGTAACGATTCCGAGCACGAACGGATTGATTTCGGGGAATTTATTCTCGATCACATCCTCACTCAGTAGCTCCTCGACGTTAGCCATTCGAATCATTCCAAGCTAACAATGGCAACCGCGCCGTGGGCAACCGTAGCAAAGCAATGGACTCCTTCCGGTTATTACCAGCGTAAGAACCAGGATGGAGTTGGGTTGCTGCTTGCTACGGACGATGACGCGGCGCGGGATGCCATAGTACAATCGGTTGGAATCAATTTGATGGCCGCGTTTTATCAGCAAAAGTTGATGGAGCAATTCACGCGGGAATATCCCGACACTCTGGCCGGGATGCAAATGGAATATACTCGCCGGTTACAAATGGCGCAGGAATTCCAAAACTATGCGGGAACGGTAAGTCAAGCCAACGATCCGGTTTCGCAGGTAGGAATGGTTTCAGGTTTTGGAGTAGCGGCATACCCAGTGGGAACTTCTGTTCTGATTGCTTCGCAAGGAGTTTACGGGCAGGTAGTTAATCTAAAACCGGGGTATTGGTTCGGCGATTCATCCTCGACTCCATTCAACTCCACATTTCTTGCGGGACAAGCAAATCCCGGCGATTATTTAGGCGACTTGAATCCGAATGCGCAAATCGGATTGTATATCAATCAGGGAACATTAGCTGCGCCGACATGGAACGCCGCGGATAGTCAAACGCTGACGGATTTAATCTTTAATCCGTCCGTACTTTTGGAATGTGGTTATGAGCGAATTGATCGCATCCTAAAGAAATACGCGGTCGATGTTCCGGTAGGAGCATCGTTAGAATGGCGATATGTCTATCTCGCTCCTGCGATAGAAAAGCAATTAGGGAGCTTGACAGAATACGAACAGTTATCGTTCGGATTGCTTCGGGTTGACCGGGCGGCGAATGGAATTATTTCAGACTCCGACAAAGACGCGAGTAAAGTTCGCAAATGGATTTTTTAGCATGATAGACTTTTCAGAATTAGACGCACTCTTAATTCGAATCGAGCACGCGGCGGAGGAATCCATCGGTGTTGCGATTGACGCGGAGCGCGGTCAAATTCTAAATCGCACAAAGGCAGGAAAGGACGCGAACAACCAAGCCTTTCATCCTTACGGCCCTTCACAATCCCGGAAGCGTATTGCAGCCGGACTTCCCGTTGATATTAAGACGATCTCTTTTTCCGGCGCTACGCTGGCATCAATGGGTAAGTATAACGAGAACGAATTAACGGTGGATGAAGGGCACATGCCTATTATGGTTGGACAAATGCAGCACCCAAAATGGAGCTATCATCATAATGTTTTGGGCGTGAATGAGAGAGAAGATATTCCAGTGATTAACGAAGCTATTGGAAGGATGCTGTTGGATAAACTATGATTCCGGCGACACCATATTCGTTAGTCAACAGCGCGTGCGATGAAATACTCGCCCGTTTTGCTTTGCTTTTAGATACAACCGGAGCGCCTGTTTTTAAGAGTGCGGAACGCGGAGCGATACTTATTCAGGATAATGTCACTCCTTCGAACGCTCAACTCCCTGCGCTTCGGGCGTGGTATGGGCCGACGGATTACAACATGGGCGCAAGTGATTTTGTGGTTATTGCGGGGCATGACGGCAAAGGCGGAATCCAAAAGGTTATTGATTTCGACGTGTACCTGTATTCGTTCGATAAAGATAGCTATGGGAACCCGGTTGACCTGCAAGCCGACCTGAATAACATCGAATGGGCGATGGTAAATTGGTTAGCGGATTTTCAGGGCGGAGACGTGAACCCGGATAATGCGGCGAGTTTTGTGCATTCACAAAGTACGACGAAATGGTATTTCACTTGGAAGCAAGTGATGAAAGCAACACAGGGAACGGTAATGAAGCGGTTCGGTGGTACGCATGTATTACCGCCACCGTGGTACACAACGACACTTCCGGTTCAGATAGATATTTGGCCTTACGCGGCATGATGGCTTTGAAAATACTTCTCATTATGGAGGCATGCGGACTCGGCGATCATATCGCCGCGCTCCCCGCTATCTCTATGCTTGCAAGGCAGCATGAAGTAACCGTTATAGCAAGAGAATTTTATGCCGGGATGTTTCGGGATGTTGGTTTTATTCGAGCGGTGGGACAGGATGAACAATTAAAGCCTCGGTTCGATAAAAATTATTGGCTGGCCGAATGGAGCGTGCGCGAGGAAATGATGCTGGGAAGATTAGAAGATTCCCGTATCGCTCAATTCGCTTCTTTGATAGATACCGAATTACCCGCTGAGTTTTCTTGGCTTCCGTATTTGAATCCGAATAAAAAAGAACGTGCGCCTTATATCGTGTTGGCCGGGAGTTCTGTGGAACCGTTACGATCACTCCCCGAAAACATAGAGCGGGAATTATGCGATTCGCTTCCGCTTCCGGTTATTCGATTACCGCACGTGAATGTATATCGAAATAATAGTCAGGCGCTGAACGCGGAGAATAAATTCATTGCCGGGATTTTACAAGAACTGATAGATTTAATTTACAACGCTCGCGCCGTCATTGCCGTGGACGGTGGGCCGTTACGATTAGCGTGGGCGATGAACGTGCCTTCGGTTGGTATTTACGGATTAAGCAGCCCGGATAAAGAACTTGCTGGGTATGAGCGATACGTTCCGCTTCGGCATGAAGCTATTTACGGCGTAGGCCATTCGAAATGCTGGATGCCGTGCTATCGTCAAGCTGTGAACGGTTACGAAATATGCGAGAGCCGGGGTACGGCTCATTGTATGGAAAATGTGAGCATCCCGGACATTTTAAAAGCACTGGAAACATTATGTTAGAACCTGAAACAAACCCCGTGGCGGAAACAGCCACAGCAGACCCTACCCCACGGCCTAAAAAGCCCGTGGCGAAGCAGGAAACGGCCTCTATTGCCGTTACCGCGTGCCCGTTTTGCGGCGGGATAACGCACGCTCCCCGTTCTGACGGAATAAAGGGGTATGAATGCCCAGAATGCGAATCGGTATTCTTGGGCACTGGCAAGGGCGCGACATTCGCGCACGGCGTTCTATCGGAACTAAATGAGACGCGGAACCTCGCGGAAGAATTAGCAGCGATCAAAGATGATGGGTTCGTGGTCGATGGCCCGTTCCGTGGCAACGCACAGCTTTTTCAGATTTCAGAAATTACACTACCGACAATATCAGGAGTCGTTATTGCCGCTCGAAAATTAGGACTCCACATTCAAAGCGCACAACCACTTTTTTTAACTAAGGAATAAGACAATGGGATTTCAAGGACAGGTAACCACACAAGCGGGCATTCCGATCGGGCGGCTGAAGGAAGTTTATATCGCTACGAAAGGATTCCCAAAGGTAAACGGAACGGGAAGCTTCGAATCCATGAAGCTTCCACTCCGCGCTGACAAGGGCGGAATTCTTACATACACAACGATCAAACAGATTGATGTGGCAACGGCAACGGAGACTCTTTGGTATCAAGTCAAAGGTTCGGTGAAATGTATTTACACCGGACAGGACTTAGTACAAAATCTTCGCTTGCTCTCTCAGGACGCGTGTCAGGTATGGTGCGCGGATTTGAATTCTAATTTTTATTCGTTCACCGCTCCCGCTGGAACCTTCGGAACTCCTACCGCGACGAACTGGTGTGGTGTCGGATATAAATTCCATGTAGCTCAAATGAAAGAACGTACAGTGACGGTTACGTTTGAGACGATCCTGAGCAGCGCGGAATTCGCATTGCTTATGTCTCAGGCTACTGCTTATGCTGGAATCACAGCATCGGGCGGAACGACGAACAACCTTGTTTCTATCGCCACACCGGGACATGCGTATCGCCCCGGATTCAAGAGCATCACCGTGAATGCTGTTGTCGTTGGCGAGTTAGACGATAACACAGAATACACTTCGGAGAGCGTGCCAATCGTAGGCAACAAGGGCTTGGTTTATTCTCGATTCTGCAAGGAGACGATCAAGCTGTCGTCCCTGCAAATGAATCCCACGAACTTGCAAGGCGTGACGGCATGGGATGCTGTCGCCGGAACGTACCCTGTGGTATTAAACGACTATGGCGATGTTGCGACTACATTCACAACCGGATTGAAGCCGGATTTGAATGCTACGCACGGTGACGATACCGGAAAGATGGAAATTATACTCACGGCGGAATATCCGTATGATTTCACAAACGCGATTACCGTTACCGGAACGGGTGTAGCCACCGCAACTTCATTCACTCAGTTAGGTTACTAATGTTCTTAACACTGAATAATTATCCGTTCGAAGTCCCGGAGGAGCATACTCCGGGACTCGAAATGCGCGTGGACGGAGCATGGTCTATCGCTCATTTGAAAGACACGGGTGGAGATATTCCGTTCGATGTTTGGCGTAAAGCTGGACTATTGGAAGGATGGAATGCTTCCTTCGAATTTCTAAAAGCATATATTATCGCTCCCGGACGAAGCACGAAGAAAGAATTCCCCGGTAAAACAACGGCGGAAATCATTGCGGCATGTTTAGAAAACGCAAAGCCGACAGAATACGTGTTCAACGACAAGGGCGAGATAATTGATATTAAAGCCGTGGGCGAGGCTCAGGCTTTTTGGAAATCGTACTCGGAAAAAAAAGCATTGAAGAATCCGAGTGTGAACGCGTCCGAGAGCAATACATTACCGGAGACGAAGCCGACGGAAAACCTCTCCGCTTAACGAATTATGTGCCGGAACAGGACGTGGTTTTTATGGATTTGCTTCTCCATACCTTCGGGAATTTTAAGGATGCGGAGCGGGCAATGAACATCCCGCTATCGAAAACATTGCGGAAGTATTATCAGAAAATCGCATACGACAAAATTCAGGAGTATTTAGCGAAATAATCATGTCTGACGTTCGCGTATTTATTAAGTTCGATTCGAATTCGAAGTCTTTCAATACCGAACATTTAGGCGGTATTCGAAAAGGCTTCACGGATATTGGTACGGCGGCTGCCCATTCATCGGAAAAGGCAGCCAAGTCTCATGGCGCAATGGTAAACGCCATGAAGGGCAAGGACGATATGTATCGCGCCGGCGCGCTGCACTCCATCAAAACGATTGAGGAATATCGGCAGGATTGGGCCGGTAAATCCACGAAGAAATTAGTGGCCTACGAACACTCACTTACGATTGCCCGCAAAGACGAATCGCTCGCATATCAAAAAGCAATGGCAGAAGGCGATGTTGTCGCTACGCGCATCCATAAAAATCGGATGCTTCAACTGCAAGCAGAAAAAACGCAATTGACTGAGGTTTCGATTGAGCGGAAGGGCGTCCAGCAAGGAGGGGCGGGCGCACTTATCGGACAGTTGGGCATTGGAAGGAATCTCGCAGGTATTGGGCCGCTGTCAGGGCTAACGTCAACGCTTGCCGGATTTGGCCCAGCGGGAGTTGCAGCGGGAGCGGGCATTGCCGCATTCGGGGCCGCCGCCGCGTATTCTATTAAGGTTGGCGGTGACATGGAGGAGAAGCTTGCTTCTCTCTCTGCACAATCGGGTTTGACCGGAAAAGATTTAGACAGGCTTCGTGTAAGCGCGGAGGGAATGTCCGCAAAATTCCACGTCGATGCAACGGACGCGGTTGACTCCTATCGCGTAACGATTAACGCGCTCGGCCTCGATCTCACAAAGAACATCCCGCTGTTAGACCAGATGACTAACAGCGTTATGACGCTCGCAAAAGCTTCCGGCATGACGGCGGAAGAAGCGGGTGGAGCGATGGGAACCGCGTTCAACATGTTCGGCGGCGATATACACCAAGCGGACGCGGGAGCGAAGTTTACAAACATTATGAATGTTCTTGCCGCCGGTGCTCGGCAGGCGCGAACGCAAATCCCGGACTTGGTTCAGGAGCTTTCTAAATTCGGCCCGGTAGCGCATCAAGCCGGACTCTCTATCGAAGAGACGGTTTCAGCAATGGAAACTCTTGGCCACGCCGGAATTGATGTTGGCACTTCCGGCGCTCAACTCCGGGCATTCTTAATGGAGATTTCAGCCGGTACTCCCGCCGGAACCAAAGCCCTGAAGGAAATGGGACTAACGTTCTACGACATTAACCCTAATGTCGTTGGGCTTTCGAAGTCCATTCACACGCTGAAAGATTCGCTGAATGCTGTTTACGATCCGACCACAAAAACCGGCGACGCGGTAAAACGTGCCGCGATTGAGCACGAGATTTTCCAGCGCCGCTCTTCCTCTCTTGCCGAGGCGTTGATGAACAACGTGGACACGTTTGACACCTACACAAAGGCCGTCACGGGAACGACCGTCGCCGAAGATATGGCGGCGGCGCACGAAAAGACGTTCAACGATCAAATGGCGGGGTTGTGGGATAAGCTCAAGAACGTTGGCATTGATGCGTTTTTCAAATATCAGGGCGCGATCGAGAAGATTCCGGGCGCGGTACAGAACACTATTCCGCCGCTCATTCAACTTGTCGGGCAAGTCGAAAAAGTAGGTGCGGCGTTTTATCATGTGTGGGAGCTTGCGCGACGTTTAGATAAGGGTTTGCAGGCGGGCGATACGTGGCTCGATCATGTATTCGGTACAGAGAACGACGAAGAAAAGGCGGAAGATCGCGCCGCCGCTTTACTGAAGAAATTAGGAGCGCACGTAGCGGCCACGGCTACAACGGGTGCCGATTTTTCGGGATGGGGCGGCGGAGCCATTGGCGGAACCTATGGAACCACGAGCGGCATGGTTACAACCGCACCGCCCGACACTGGCAAGACCAGCAAGCACGCCGCAGCCGGTGCCGCACGACGTGAAAAGACGGCGGAAGAAGAGGGAAAACGCGCTGCCGATGCATACCTAAAAGGCAAAGAAGCGGAAGAGAAAAAGCGCGAGGACGAATCGTACAAACAGGATGAAAAAGATGTAGCCGCGCAACAGAAAATCGTAAACGAGGCGAACCGGATTGCAAATGCCGCTCAAAATAAATCCGACCGCGACGAACTCGCCATCAAGAAAACATTGCGCGATGAAGAGGCGAAACTTATCTCAGACAAGTACGCCCGCGAAACCGCGATTGCTACGAATTGGTATAAAGACGAATATGCGAGAATCAATGCGTTGAGCATTGCGGAGAAAGAGAAAAGCGCAATGTTCGGGATGCTCCAGCAAGAACTTGCCGGAAAGTTCTCCGCGATCAATGACGAACAAACGGCGGCTGCCGACAAAGTTGTAACGCATTACACCAAAGTCTCCGATATACTCCGCGAAATAAACGGCCTGCAAAAGTCAAACACCACTTCCGCGAAAGAATGGGGCGTTGTCGTTGGTGCCGT
>VFSW01002350.1_pt1 | contig 28576 bp, 15 predicted proteins | sample 5358111 | NCBI WGS metagenome assembly VFSW01 (sample SAMN11554181, study PRJNA540505) | mine drainage metagenome | isolation source: sediment from site ElyBrook_90M | place: USA: Ely Copper Mine, Vershire, VT | collected 2017 | reverse complement strand
CGATCCTTGCTCAAATACAAGGTTTGCGACGGGAACGCGGTGGCCACCCACAGGCTCTCAATGGTGTCCATGATGCGCAACAGCAAATCCTCTTGAGTCTCGAGGAATTGCAGATAGTTGGTGGTGGAAATGTAGGCCGCGACTTCCAGATCCAGCGACGACGCCGCCAGGCGGAACAAACGGACGCGCGAGCTGTTCGGCTCGACGCGTGGATCCTCGGCCAGAAGCTTTCGGAGGGCTTCCAGCAGGGCGCGCATTTGCGCGGCGGTGGTTTCGTATCGAAGCCCCACCACGTGGCGGAAATAAATTTTCTCGCGCATCCCGAAGTTTTCCACGGTCATGGCGGAAAGTTGGCCATTCGGTACGGTCAGAACCGTACGCGCGTCGGTGCGGAGGCTGGTGGAACGCAGGCCGATATCCTCCACCGTGCCCGTCTGATCGCCGATGCGGCACGCGTCGCCCACGCGGATGGTGCGGTCGAAGATGATCGAAATGCCTCCGAACAGGTTTTCCAGCGTTTTCTGCGCGGCGAACGCGATGGCGATGCCACCCACGCCAACGCCGGCAACCAGCGTGGAAACATCCTTTACCAGATGCGCCAGCCGTAATAATTGGACGGTCACCACGCCGAAAGTGATCACAATGAGCGTCCGCTCGCACAATCGGATCACGGCAGTAGCGCTGGCTTGGCCGCGTTGCTGCAGACGGCGGCTGTAAAGCCGGCCGGAGACGGAGATGGCACGCGCGGCCAGCCATCCGGCGAACAGGATGCCCAAGCCCCCGCCGAGGTAGTACCAGAGCTGGCGCGCAAACCAGGGTAGATGAAGAAGGGAGATCGTCGCCGCAAAGAGGAGTAGCGCGACCAGGCCGCGCAAGGGCCCCGTCAGGCGGTCGAGCAGCAACTGGTCTTCAGGCTCGGCGAGGGAACGGAACATGCGGCGCAGAACGGGACCGGAAATTCTCCGCATCGAAGCCGCGACTGCCAGCGACAGGGCGACGCCAATGAGGAGCACCAGCCACTGCCAAAGGGGGATCCCGAGCGATCCGCGTCGCAAAAGCGGGTGCGGTACCAGATCGACAATCCAGGACGAACTAAATTCGTCGTAGACGGCGGGGATCTCCGTCATGGTCTCGGGCGGGAACAGCCAGAGGAGTTGATTGCCGCGGCGGACCCGTTCGAGCACAACGCGAAGCGGGCCGCCGTTGGTTGCGATGATGCCGGCTAACTCTTTGTTGGGAGGTAGGTTATCGGCTAAATCGCCGTCTGGCTGATCGCTCAGTTGATTCAGGTTCGCAGGCAGTCCCTGATCCAGCACCACGCTCAACTCGTTGGCCAATTCCGTCGGATCCTCGCCCCGGGTAGGCTCGATGTACTGCTCGGCGGTCTGCCAATCGGATTTGTGCGCCGCATTGAGGAACCCCAATACGGTTCCGCGAGGAGTATTTCGGCCAAGGGGGTCTGAGGTCCCGGTCTGCGCTCGGCATTGCGAATCCGCAAACAATAGTAGGATGGAAAGAACGGCGAATATGCGAAAAATCATTCTTGTCTCTTATCTCCTTGCGCAGGCTCTACTTGCCGATCAAATCAGCCTCAAGAACGGCGATCTGATCACGGGAAACATTATTAAGTATGACGGGAAGAATCTGGTAATCAAATCGGAGCAGGCGGGCGACTTGACCATCCCCTGGGACAATGTCACGACGGTGACGTCCTCGGAGCCCTTGAACGTGATGCTGAAGGACGGACAGAAGATCGTGGGAGTAGTGACCACCGACGGGACGAAGTTCAACGTCGCGACGAAGGATACGGGCACGGTCACGGCGGCGCGCGAAACAGTGGTGGGCATCCGCTCCGATGCGGAACAGAAAGCCTACGACACGGAGATCGAGCGGCTCCGCAACCCGCGCCTGGTGGATTTGTGGACGGGAACGCTCGACCTGGGATTCTCCGAGACGCGCGGCAACGCGGATTCTGCGACGTTCACGCTGGACGCGAATGCGGTGCGCGAGACGTCTCGCGACAAAATCACGGTGACCTACGACCAGATTTATTCGAGCAGCAACGCATCGGGAACGAGTTTGACCACGGCCAACGCCAAGCGGGGCGGCATCACCTACAATCTGAACATCGCTCCCAAGGAGTTCGTGTTCGGACTGGTGAGTTTGGAAAACGACGAGTTCCAGAGCCTGGATCTGCGCTTCGCTCCGGCGGGCGGCTTCGGATATCACGCGGTGAAGACGAAGGACACAACGTTCGACATTTCCGGCGGCGTGTCCCTGGATAAGGAGTTTTTCTCCGCGCCTCCGGGATCTCCGCTGGGCGCGGCGGGCGTCACGCACACCTACGGCGAAGTCCTGCTCAGCGAGGAACTCTCCCACAACTTCAGCAAAACGATTTCGATGCACGAACTGCTGGCCCTGTTTCCCAACGTCACGTCCACGGGGAACTTTCGCATGAACTTCGATATTTCAGCGGTGGCGGCGATCAAGAAATGGATGGGGTTCCACGTGTCGGCCAGCGACCGGTATTTAAGCAATCCGCTGCCTGGGCGCAAGGACAACGATATCCTGTTCACCACCGGGTTGCGGTTTACCTTCGCGAAGTAGGCTCGTGAAAAAGGACGCCATCGGAGAGAAAATCGCCGCGCTGGATGCGTTGCGTTTCTCGCCTTCCTCCGCGCTGGAACCTGTCCAGAAGGCTCTGAAGGATCGCAGCAACGCGGTCTGCGCAAAAGCGGCGAAAGTGGCGGGCGATCTCCTGCTCGGCGACGCAGCTCCCGATCTGCTCGCCGCGTTTCAACGCTTTCTGAAGGATCCGGGCAAAACGGACCCAAAGTGCTGGGCCAAGGCCGCGGTGATCAAGGCGTTGAAGGAACTGGGACACGACGATCCGGCGGTGTATCTCACCGGGATGGCGCATATACAGTTGGAGCCGGTCTGGGGCGGCAGCGCCGATGCGGCAGCGGAACTGCGCGGCGCGTGCGCCCTGGCGTTGGTGGCTTGCTCTCTGCCCCGCGAGACGATCCTGATTCGCCTCGCCGATCTTCTGGCCGACCCGGAAATGCGCGTCCGGATCGACGCGGCGCGCGCCATCGCGCAATTGCCAGGCGGCGACAGCATCCTGATGCTGCGCGTGAAGGCTTTGGCGGGCGATGTGGAACCCGCGGCCGTGGGCCAGTGCTTTCTTTCGTTGCTCGGGATGGACCCGCGCGGATCGGTCCCTTTCGTGGCCCGATTCTTGACTTCGCCCGTTCAGGATTTGCGCTTTGAGGCCGCCGCGGCACTGGGCGAATGCCCGGACACGCTGGCCGTGGAGGCGCTCATCGAGCGGTGGAGGATCGAGCGCAGCCCGGAGATGAAGAGGGCGATCGAGCTGTCGCTCGGCGTGTCGAGACTGCCAGAGGCGCGGGAATTCCTGGCCGAACTGGAGCCTCGAAAGTGACTTCGCCAGGCTACTTGTGCACGGAAACCGTTTGTTCGCCGTCGATGTAGGCGACATACAGACTGCCGACGCCGGCGGCGATTTCCTTGGTCTTGCCCTTGGCGCCGGCGTCGATGGGGCGCTTGGCCGGACCGTCCTTGCCGCGCGAAGGTTCGACGCGAATCTTGACCTTCTTGCCATCCACGGCTTCGGCCTGCGTTAACTGAAACGTCATCTTACCGCCGAGGCCGAAGATTTTCTTCTTGCCTGCCGCGTCGGCGATCGTTCCCGTGACGCTGGCGCCTTTGGCGACCACCATCGCGTCCCCGGCTTTCAACCCTTCCACGGCAGTGAAATGGATCACGCGGCCCTCCTCCGCGTCGGTGGGAACATCCTCGGCCAGACGGATGCTAAACGGCATCCCGTCGGTCACCGTCACCGGCACGGCTGGGTTTGGGATGGCTTGTTGCACCGGCGGCGGAGCCGGAATGGGCGCTATGGTGGGCTTCGTGTTCTGGGGCTGCACAACCGGAGGCTCCGGTAGCGGTTGCGCGGGCGGGGGAGCGGGCGCGGCGGCCTGCTTGGCGGCGGGCGCGGCTTTCTTGCCCGCATCCGCGGGAGGCAGGCCGGCCTGTTTCGGGTTCCGCATCCCTTCGATGACCGCGCTCGGCACGCCGGCCTTGCTCAGCCGGATGACCTCGGAGGAGTTGAGCACAAAATCCGTTTTGGACGACCGGATCTGACTGAGGATCACGCTGGTGGGCACCTTCTCGGTGACCATCTCAATGACGCTGTCGTTGCTGAGAGTAGCCTCTGCGGGCGGCGTCTCGACCGGCGCCGCCAAGGGGACAGGTGCGGGAGCGGCGACGGGAACCTGCAGCACCAGCGGCCCCTGCGGCTCCGCCGGCTTGTGATGTTTCACCCACCACCAAGCGCCTCCGCCTCCTCCGCCTACGATGAGCACTGCGGCGGCGATTCCGCCAAGCAGCGGTAAGGACGATTTTCTCGCTGGCGGCGCAGCGGCCCGCGAACCTAAGTCGGCGGCTTGGATCCGGGAGCGGTATAACTGGCCGGAATCCGACTCGTGTTTCAGCGCAGACAAGGCGGCCAGCACGTCCTTCATCGACTGCCACCGCTCGTCCGGATTCTTGCGTAGGCAGCGGCTGATCAGCAATTCCAACTGCGGCGGCACGTCCGGCGCCACCTCGATCATCGGCTTATGCTCGTCGCGCAGAATCGCCGAAAGTGTGGAAAGCGCCGAATCACCGGTGAACGCCCGCTGGCCGGTGAGCATTTCATAAAAAACCACGCCGAACGAGAAAATATCGGAGCGTGTGTCCACTTTCTTGCCCTGCGCCTGCTCCGGCGACATATAGCTGACCGTGCCGATGATGGAGCCCTCCACCGTGAGCGGCGCTTCTGCGATGGTCTGCGTATTATCGCCGATGACGCTCGTCGGGCCGCCGCGGTCCGTCAATTTGGCGAGGCCGAAATCAAGCACCTTCACCAGGCCGGAATCGGTCACCATGATGTTGCCAGGCTTGATGTCGCGATGGACGATGCCGGCGGCGTGAGCGGCGCTGAGCGCGTCGGCCATCTGCACGCCGTACTTCAACGCCTGGGCCGCGCGAAGCCCTCCCTTGGGAATCAGATCCACCAGCGTTTTCCCGGAGACGAACTCCATCACCATGAAGTCCCCGTCGGGCTCGTTCACGATGTCGTAGATGGTGATGATGTTGGGGTGATTCAGGCCGGAGGCGGCCTGCGCTTCCTGAATAAACCGGCGGCGGCGGTCGGGATCGCCCGCGCTTGCGCTGGAGAGAACCTTCACGGCGACGAAGCGGTTCAGGCGCGCATCCTGGGCCTTGTAGATATCGCCCATGCCGCCCGCGCCGAGCTTTTCCAGGAACTGATAATGAGAAACAACCCGACCGGCCATCTCCACTGCTTCACGCCTCCCCGAACCATATTAGTGTGTCACAAGTAGCGGGGAGTTGCTGTGCCAAGCGCGATCACAGCCACATCGCAATCGGACCACGTGACAAATCCGTATCATAATTAAGAAACCACATGAAACTTCGGGCCCTCTCCGCTCTCCTCGTCGTTGGCGCGACTCCCGCGCCTGCGGTCTCCGCGGCGCTCGATCGCGAGTTTGAACAGACGGTCCGCCCATTTGTTTCGAAATATTGCCTGGGATGCCATAGCGGCAAGACGCCTGCCGCTCAGTTCGATCTTCAGGCATACAACACGATGGCGGCGGTCACGCGGGATTATCCTCGCTGGGCGCAGGTTCTGGAGAGACTGACCGCGAAGGAAATGCCTCCCAAGCCGATGCCGGCTCCGCCTGCCGACGCCAGACAGCATGTGATCGACTGGATTCGGGCAGTACGCGCCGAAGAGATCCGGAAAAACGCAGGCGATCCCGGACTGGTACTGGCGCGGCGGTTGAGCAACGCCGAATACAACTACACCATCCGGGATCTGACGGGCCAGGACATGCAACCCACGCGTGAGTTTCCCGTGGATCCGGCCAATCCGGCCGGTTTCGACAACTCCGGCGAATCGTTAACCATGTCGCCGGCACTGTTGAATAAGTACCTGCAAGCCGCGCGCGGGGTGGCCGACCGGATGGTGCTGACGCCCGATGGAATGGACTTCGCGCCGTATCCGATGCTGGTCGAGACGGATCGCGACCGGTATTCGATCCAGCGCATCGTGAACTTCTACTCCCGGCAGCCCACGGATTTTGCCGATTATTTCCAGGCCGCATGGCGCTTTGAGTATCGCGCCGCCCTGGGGAAGCCAACAGCAACCATGGCCGCGATCGCCGCGGAATCGAAAGTCAGCGCGCGGTATCTGGCGATGGTCTGGCAGATTCTCGGGGACAAGGACGCGCTTGGCCCGATCGCGAAGCTACAGACGATGTGGCACGGTTTGCCCGCGCCGGACGCGAACCAACCGGAGGCGGTGCGCGCGAAGTGTGTCGAGATGCGCGATTTCGTGGTGAGAATCCGCCGCCATACGGCGATGCAGTTCGCGGCGCCGGTGGTGAAAGGTTTGCCCGCCGGATCGCAGCCCTTGCTCAACTGGAAACTGCGGGAGTTCGCCGAGCATCGCCGCGACAGCGACCCCAGGGCCTTGCGAAATGACACCGATCCGCCTCCGGTGGTGCCCGAAATCCCGGATTATCCCGATCTTCATGACGATGCCGCTCCGCGCTGGGCCGCTCTTTCCGCGAAGGCCCGCGCCGGCGATGCCGACCTGGTGGTTCCCGCCGCCAGCCGGAAACGCTACGAAGCCGCGTTTGAACGCTTTGCGTCGGTTTTTCCGGACGCCTTCTATATCCAGGAGCGCGGACGCTACTTCCCGGACGATTCAGAGGACAAAGGACGCCTCTTGAGCGCCGGCTATCACAACACCATGGGCTATTATCGCGACGATACACCGCTGATGGAGCTCATCCTCGACGAAAAAGGACAGAAGGAACTCAACCGCCTGTGGGAAGAGTTCGACTTTATCGCCAGTTACACGGCTCGCACGTGGGTTCAGTACTTCTTCAATCAGATCGGCGAGGTTGAAGGGAAAGGAGCGGAGTCGGGCACGCCCCGGCCCCTGAATCACGAGATCACCGATGCCGCCATCATCATTGGCATGCGCGACGCCTATCTGGCAAAGGCGGCCGAGGACCCGAAGAACGATCCCGCCGCACCCGAGGCGATCCGCGATCATTTCAACCGCGTCAACGCCACCCTCCGAGCTTTGGAAAAGGAGCGGCTGGACGCGGAACAGAAGCAGCTTGAGGCTTTTCTCCGGTTCGCGGCGCGCGCGTACCGGCGGCCACTGACGAGATCGGAGCGGGACGATTTGCTGGAGTATTACCGCGCGCTTCGGACGAAGAACGAACTGTCGCATGAAGGCGCGATCCGCGATTCGATCGTCAGCGTGTTGATGTCGCCCGACTTTCTGTACCGGATCGATCTTCTCGACACAAGCTCGACTCCGTCGGCATCGGCCATGCGAAACGTGGCATTCAGCAGGCCCCTGTCCCCCTATGCGTTGGCGAGCCGGTTAAGCTATTTCCTGTGGTCCAGCATGCCGGACGAGGAACTGATGCGCCACGCGGCGGCGGGTGATCTCGCCAGACCGGACGTTCTGCTCGCGCAGACGCGCCGGATGCTGAAGGACGGCCGGGTACGCGGATTTGCGACGGAATTCGCGGGCAACTGGCTCGCGTTCCGTCACTTCGAAATCAACAACTCCGTGGATCGCGAGCGCTTTCCTAGCTTCAATAACGATTTGCGCGAAGCGATGTTCCAGGAACCCATCCGGTTTCTGGAAGACACGATTCGCAATGACCGTTCCGTGCTCGACATGCTCTACGGCCACGATACCTTTGTGAATCCAGCCCTGGCGAAACACTACGGCATGCCGGAAGTGAAAGGGAGCCAGGACACGTGGCTGCACGTATACGATGCGGACCGCTACGAGCGGGGTGGTCTCCTGCCAATGGCGGTATTTCTGACGCAGAACTCACCCGGGTTGAGAACCAGTCCGGTGAAGCGCGGAAATTGGGTCGTGCAACGAGTGCTGGGCGAGGTCATTCCGCCTCCTCCGCCAGTAGTCCCTGAATTGCCAAGCGACGAGGCGAAATCGGATCTGCCGGTTCGCGACATGCTGGCCAGGCATCGCGCCGTGCCGATGTGCGCGGCCTGTCATGCAAAATTCGACTCGTTCGGCCTCGCCTTCGAAGGGTATGGGCCGGTGGGGAACGCCAGAACCAAGGATCTTGCGGGCCGGCCGGTGGATACTGACGTGACTTACCCCGGCGGCGATCAGGGCGTCGGACTTCAGGGGTTGCAGGCGTTCATTCGCGCACACCGCCAGGAAGAATTCGTGAATAATCTGAGCCGTAAGTTGCTCGCCTACGCGCTGAACCGGTCTCTCCAGCTTTCCGACGAATCCCTGCTCGAACGCATGGAAACAACGCTGCATGCGAAGGAGTATCGCTTCGATTCGCTGGTGGAGACGATTGTCACAAGCCCGCTGTTTCTGAACAAACGAAGTCCGGCGTTTTCCGAAACGCAAGCCAGGAGATAATTTAACATGCCTCAATCCACAAAGAGCGTACGCCGCATTTCCCGACGCACCGTGCTTCGCGGGGTTGGCTGCGCCATGGCCCTGCCTTGGCTGGAATCGCTCGACGCGTTCGCCGATACCCCGTCTGCCTCCGCGTTCCCGAAACGGTTTGGCGTCGTTTTCCTGGGCAACGGCATCAATGAGGATCATTGGAGCGCGGAGGGCGCGGGCGCTGCCATGAAGCTCAGCAAAACGCTGCAGCCGCTGGAGCCGTTGAAGCAGAAGATCAATGTGATCGACGGCCTCTTCGTAAAATCTCTCACGGGCCAGGGTATTCACCCGGCACAGACCGGAAGCCTGCTGTCGGGCGCGCATATTTCCAAGGGAGCCATCATCCACTCGGGCATCAGCGTGGATCAGATGATTGCCAATCGTGTGGGCGACGATACGCCGCAGTCCAGCCTCGTTCTCGCGTGTGAGCCGCCGATGACGGGCTACCACGAGACGAATTTCTCCCTCGCCTACAGCTCCCACATCTCCTGGCAAAGTCCCGATTCGCCCGTCCCGGTGGAGATTTATCCTTCACTTGCATGGGACAATCTGTTCGACAATCGCGGCAGCCTGCTGAACATCAGCATCCTCGATCGGGTGAAAGGCCGCGCCGAGGACCTCAGCCGGAAGATCGGTTCCAGCGACAAAACCAAGCTGGACGAATATCTCACCAGCGTGCGTGAGGTCGAGAAGCGCGTCGAAGGGATGCGCAAGAGCAAAGAGAACGCAGACGACAAGGCAAAAGAGAAGAACACGGTTGTCGCCACCCTGGACCGGCCGGCGAACGGACTGCCGGAAGACCTGCGCGATCACGCCCGCCTGATGTGCGACATCATCGCGATCGCGTTTCAGACCAATAAAACCCGCGTCGCCTCGCTGCTGATCTCGCGCTATCTTTCAGCGATGTATTATCCGTTTCTCGGGGTCAAGGAAGGCCACCATGCCGCCTCTCATGAAAACAACTCCGATGGATACGAACGCATCGCCCGTTTCCACCTCGATCAGTACGCGTACCTGGCGTCCAAGCTGGACAGTATGAAGGAGGGCAACGGCACCGTCCTCGACAATAGCTGCCTGATGTTCCTTTCCAATATGTGGATCGGCCGCAAGCACGACAACTCCAGATTGCCTCTGGTGCTCGCCGGAGGGCTTGGAGGGACGCTGGAAACCGGGCGGTCTCTGAACTACCTGAATTCTGGCGAGGACAATCGCAAGATGTGCAGCTTGTATCTTTCGCTCATGGACCGTTTTGGGATCAAGCTGGAGCAGTTTGGCGACGCCCAGACGCGCCTTGACCGGCTGTAGCGGGTCCATGGAGCCGTCCGCGGCGAAGCTCGGCGAACCGATTCCACGGCATTTGTTACTCTGAACACATGTCGCAGCAAGGCGTCGATCATCATCTGAAGGCCGCGGAACTGCTGGAGCATGCCGCGAAACACCAGCGCAGCGCCGCCAAGTACCACGGCGCCGGAGAGTTTGAAAAGGCGGCCCATCACGCGATGATTTCTCACGGCCACCTGGTGCATGCGATCGAGCACGTCGAAGGCGCGAGCAAGCACCAGGCCGAAAACCACGATTCGCACGAATAGAAGGTCCGCAAAGGTCCGCTCACGGTCAATTTAGGCCCGCTCACAAGATTTTCCCCCGTCACGTATTGCGATCCCCCTCATAATAGGCGATTACCCTAATCATGAGTTCCCGGCGCATCGCGATCCTTTCGGTTCTGCTCACATACCCTGCTGTTTCGCAGACCGCGCCTGCGAAACTGATTTCAAAAGACGATGCCGGCCGGATTGCTTTGGCATACAATCAGGCGCTGCGCGCGAACCGGTTGAATGTCGATCAATCGAGAGCGAACGAAGTCACCGCCGCACTGAAGCCTAATCCGACGATCAGCCTAGGCATGGATGCGCTCCCGATTTTCGCTCCGCAGACGATCCGATTCGACACTCAAATCTACTCGACCATTCTGAGTTACACAGTGGAAAAGGGCGGCAAGCGGGAAAAACGGGTCGCGGTGGCGAAGGATAATACCCAGGTTGCGGCGCAGACCGTCACCGACAATGAGCGTGCGTTGAAATTCCAAGTGGTCCAGGCATTCATCAACGTGCTGCTGGCGAAATCGGTGCTGGTTCTGGCCAAGGACGATCTGGCGAATTTTTCGCAAGAAGTAGATCTGAGTCACGCGCGCCTGGTGGCGGGAGACCTGGCGGAAGGCGACTACCTGAAGCTGTCGATCCAGAAACTTCAGTTTGAGCAGGACGTGTCCGCCGCAGTGCTCGGATTGACGCAGGCCAGGGTGACGCTGCGGCAACTCCTGGGCTATCAGTCGGTGACCGATGATTTCGACGTCACGGGGACGCTGGAGCGCCCCAAGTCCTCCGTCACGCTGGATGACCTTCAGACAAAGGCTCTGGAGGCGCGTCCGGATCTACAAGCAGCGCGCACCGGTGTGGCGCTGGCCAACGATACCGTTTCGCTGGCATTCGGAAATCGGGCGCGAGACTGGACGTGGTCGGGCGACTATTCGTACCAGTCGCCCACCCAAAGCGGAGTCGGCGTGGCGTTTTCGATGGAGCTTCCGATTCATGACCGCAATCAAGGAGAGATCGCGCGCAGTCAGGTCGCGGTGCGTCAGTCGATCGAAACCGAGGCATCGACAAAGGTAGGGGTGCAGACGGACGTTGTCAATGCGTATTACAGCCTGAAGAGCAACGACGAGATCGTCGGCCTGTATGAGAGCGGCTACCTCAAACAAGCCTCGGATTCCCGTGATATCAGCAATTACGCGTTTCAGCGGGGAGCTGCGACGATTCTCGACGTGCTCGACGCCGAGCGCAGTTACCGTGCAACGCAGCTCGCGTACCGGCAGGCGTTGGCGGCGCAGATGATTGCGGCGGAACAGATAAATCAAGCGGTGGGAACGCAGGTGATTCCGTGAGGTTCAACGCTGCGGGCGTCATTCTTGCTGCGGCCATGCTGCTAGCGAGTTCTTGCGGGCTTTACAAAAAGGCTCCCCCGGAGACGGCTGCGGCGCGGGCCGATGACGCAGCGCTGTTCAAGGTGCCGGCGCAGCAACTCCCGCATTTGAAGATCGTGGAGGCGCGAAAGGCCTCCTGGTCCTCCGTGGTGCGCACCACAGGAACCGTGGATTGGGATGCGGACCACACCACTCAGGCGATCACGCAGGTGAATGGGCCGATTTCAAAAATACTGGTGGACCTGGGAACCCGCGTCGCGGCCAATCAGCCTCTGCTGTATGTATCGAGCCCCGATGTAGCCAACGCGATCGCGACTTACAAGAAGGCTCGCAACCGCCAGGATTATTCCAAGAAAACCCTGGATCGAAGCCGGGATTTGCTGGAGCATAAAGTGATCGCGACCAAGGATCTGGAGGCGGCGGAACAGGATTATAACGATGCGCGCGCGGAAACCGAAAACGATTTGCAGGCGCTGAAGATTTTCGGCGTCACCGAACAGGAGATCGCCGAGGCGCAGCATCAAGGCGTGCCAATCAATCCGCAACTGGCGGTGCGCTCGCCGATTACGGGCATCGTGGTGCAGAAACTGGTCACGCCCGGTTTGGTGATTCAGGCCGGCGCGACTGCCTGCTTCACGATCAGCGCTAACTCCACCGTCTTGGTACAGGTCCATATTTACGACCGCGATCTGGAAGCACTGCGCGTGGGGGATTCCGTCGAAGAGACCGACTCATCTTTCCACCGGACATTCCATGGCACCGTGGGGTACATCGAAGCGCTGATCGATCCCACGACGCGGACCACTTCGGTGCGCATTGTGACGAAGAATCCGGATGGGCTGTTGAAAAAAGATATGTTCGTCGATGCGGTGATCCATACCGGGTCCGGAAGAAGCGTACTGACGTTGCCGACGTCGGCGATTCTTCGCAACGACCAGAATATGCCGTTCGTGTACGTGGAAGTCTCCACCGGGGAATTCGGACAGCGTCTCGTCAACCTCGGCGCGGAGCAGGGAGAGGAAACCGAGATTGTGAGCGGATTGAAGGAAGGCGAAAGAGTCGTCTCCCAAGGCAGCGTCTTTCTGCAGTTCGCGAATAGCAACCAGTAGCCTCCCATCATGATTGCACGCATCGTATCCTTCGCCCTGTCGCAGCGCTTCGTGATCATCATGGCCGCTTTGGCGCTGATGTTTTGGGGCGCGGTGTCGTTCCGGAAATTGCCGATCGACGCGTATCCGGATCTATCTCCGCCGCACGTCGAGATCATCACCCAGTGGCCGGGCCACGCCGCCGAGGAGGTGGAGCGTCTGATCTCGATTCCGCTCGAAGTGGAGATGAACGGCATCCCGAAAATCGAAGCGCTACGCTCGATTTCCCTTTACGGATTATCCGCCCTGGAAATGAATTTCGAATACGAGACGGACCCGTATTTCGCGCGCGAGCAGGCGTTTGAGCGCATGGCGAACGCGACGCTGCCGAACGGAATCAGTCCCGGGGTCTCTCCGCTGTTCAGTCCCAGCGGCTTGATTTACCGCTATGTTCTGGTGAGCCCGGATCGCACGCCGCAGGAGCTGAAAACCATCGAGCAATGGATGCTGGAGCGGCGCTACCGCGCGGTCCCCGGCGTCGCCGACGATTCGAGCCTGGGCGGCACGACGATGCAGTACCAGGTGCAGCTAAATCCCTACAGGCTGTTCTCCCGCGGGGTGACGGTTCCGCAGATCTTCCAGCAGTTGAGCACCAACAACTCGAACGCGGGCGGAGGATTCTACTCGCAGGGAGGCCAGTTCTATTACATTCGCGGACTGGGCCTGGTTAAGACGACCGAGGACATCGGCAACGTGGTCGTGACGACCAACAATGGCATCCCGACCTACATCCGGGACGTGGCGACGGTCGAAATCGGGGACGCCGTGCGGCTCGGCGAGTTCGGATACATGAAGCAGGACGCCGCGGTGGAAGGCGTGATCCTGATGCGCGTCGGCGAGCAGGCCCAGGTGGTGTTGAAGCGCCTGCAAGCGCTAACGAAAGAGCTGAATGGGCACGTGCTTCCGCCGGATGTAAAGATCGTTCCGTATTATGACCGCAGCGGGCTGATCGAGGAAACGACGGCCACGGTGGAACAGAATCTTGTCCGCGGCATGGTGCTGGTGCTGATCGTTCTTGGAATATTTTTATTCAGCATTCGCGCCGCGGTTATTGTCGCGATCACGATTCCTTTTGCCCTGATGTTCTCGTTTATTTGCCTGGACTGGAGGCACATTCCGGCAAACCTGCTGTCCATCGGTGCAATCGACTTCGGCATCCTGGTGGACGGAGCCGTGGTGATGGTGGAAAATATCTTCCGCGAGCTGGCGGCTCGCGAAGGTGAGGACTACGACCTGATCTATGTGATCCGGGCGGCCGCGAAAGACGTCGAGCGCCCGATCTTTTACGCGGTCGCCGTGATCATCGCCGGTTACCTTCCGATTTACGTGCTGTCCGGGCCCTCCAGCAAATTGTTTCAGCCGATGGCGGACACCATGGGCTTCGCCCTGGTCGGATCTGTGATTTGCGCGCTGATCCTGCTGCCGGTGCTCTGTTCCTACCTGCTGCGCGGCAAGATCCACGAACCGAAAGTGACGTTGTTCGAGTTCGTCCGCCGGGGATATGGCGTGTTGCTTGGCTGGTGCCTGCGGAACCGGACGGTATCGACTGCGCTGTTACTCTCGGTCTTCGCCGCGTCGCTGCTCTTGATCCCTCTGATCGGCGCGGAGTTTATGCCTCACTTGGACGAGGGAGCTCTGTGGATGCGCGCGACGGCCCCCTACACCATCTCCTTCGAGGAGGCTTCCAAGCTGTCCCCGCAGATTCGCGACATCCTGCGCACGTTTCCACAGGTGACCACCGTCGCGAACGAACTGGGGCGTCCCGATGACGGAACGGATCCCACCGGGTTCTTCAACAACGAATTCTATGTGGGGCTGAGGCCTTACAACGACAGCGCATGGAACGGCAAGATTCACAACAAGAAGCAACTGGTGGACGCCATCAACGAAAAGATGTCCGCGTTTCCGGGCGTGATTTTCAACTTCACGCAGCCAGCCGAGGATGCTGTGGACGAAGCGGAAACAGGCTTGAAAAGTTCGCTCGCGGTGAAAATCTTTGGCGGCGATCTCGCTACGCTGGAAGACAACGCGAGGAAAGTGAAGCGTATCATCTCGAAGGTCCCTGGCATTGTCGACATCACGGTGGTGCGGGAAATGGGGCAGCCGAGCCTGATTGTGACACCGAACCGTGCCAGGATCGCCCAATATGGTCTAAACGTGGACGACGTGAACACGATGGTCGAAACCGCGATGGGCGGCAAGGCGGCTTCACAGGTGATTCAGGGCGAACGCCAGTTCGATTTGCTGGTGCGGATGCAGGAACCGTTCCGCAAGGACGCCGATGCCATCAAGAATCTATTGATCGCCACGCCCAACGGCCAACATCTTCCGCTGAGCCAGTTCGCCGATATCAAAGTCGACAACGGCGCGTCGTTTATCTACCGCGAATCTAATTCACGGTTCATTGGAGTTCAGTTCAGCGTTCGCAACCGGGACTTGGCGGGAGCGGTGGAAGAAGCGCGGCGCGAAGTCGACCGGCAAATGAAGCTGCCCCTCGGCTATACCTTCGATTGGGGAGGCGAATACAAAGATTATCTGGTGGCGCGCGAGCAGATGAAGGTGATCGCGCCGCTGACCATTGTCTTGATCCTTTTGATCCTGTTCGCCTTGTATGGCAACCTGAAGTTTCCGCTCATTATCCTGTTCAGCGTGTTGGTGACGGAGCCGGTGGGCGGATTGCTGGCGCTGTGGTACACAGGGACCAATTTCAGCGTCTCCTCGGGGCTGGGATTCGTGGCGCTGATGGGAGTCGCGGTTCTGACCAGCGTGATTCTCTATTCCTTCATCAACAAACTGCGCCTGGAAGGAATGGATATCCTCACCGCGACCTATGAGGCATCGATGTTGCGGCTGCGGCCCATCATGATGACGGCGCTGGTGGCGTGTATAGGCCTGTTGCCAGCCGCCACGTCCACTGGAATCGGAAGCGATTCCCAGAAACCGTTCGCGATTGTGATCGTAGGCGGGCTGCTATCGCGTCTCCTGCTGTCGATCTTTCTGGCGCCGGTGCTGTACGCCATCGTCGCACGGCGCGACGACGTGTTGAAAGTCTAAGTCGACCAGCGAATCCCGCTCCGGCGGGTAGTGTCCCAGTTGACAATCCGGCGTAACTCCCTTATGCCGAACGAAGTGGCGACCGCCATTTTATGCCGCACCGATGCAAGCGCCTCGCGCGAAGCCGAGCGGGAAAAGTAGATGGCTTAGGCGAAGAATTGCGTGCCTACACCCAACGGCCTCGGCGGGCGCGCGCTGCCAAACTCCGTTCCCGTCCTATAAGGCCTTGTGATGTCAGTCAATTAACGGGATTTCTCCCTTGGTTCCGGCACATCGCGCAGCCTCCCTTGATTTGGCACGTGGAATGCCGCGCATTTAGGGTAAACGTTTGCCCCAAGGAGTACGGCATGAATAAAGAGAGCCTCACTATTACCGATAACCGCACGAATGCCTCTTACGAAGTCCCGTTGTTTGAAGGCAATATCCGCGCGAAAGACCTAAAGCAGATCAAGCGAGATCCGGAGGACTTCGGCGTCATGAGCTACGACCCCGCCTTCCTCAACACCGCATCCTGCCAAAGCCGGATCACTTATATTGACGGCGATCAGGGAATCCTGCGCTATCGCGGATATCCGATCGAGCAGCTCGCCGAGCGCTGCACTTTCCTGGAGGTGGCCTATCTGCTAGTGTTCGGCGAGTTGCCGGACCCGGGCCAGTTGAAGGAGTGGGTGAGTTCCATCACGCACCACACCATGATTCCCGAGTACACCAAGAAGGGTCTTGAAGGCTTCCGCCACGACGCTCACCCGATGGGCATGCTGATCAGTGCGGTGGCGGCCCTGTCCACCGCGTATCCCGATGCAAAACACGTCACCGATCCTGAAGTGCGCAGGCTGCAGGTTATCCGGCTGATCGCCAAGATGCCGACGCTGGCGGCATACGCCTACCGGCATAGTCTAGGATACCCGTACATCTATCCCGACAACGACCTGAGCTACGCCGAGAACTTTCTCAACATGATGTGGAAGATGGTGGAGCCGAAGTACGTCGCCAACCCGGTGCTGGCGCGCGCCCTGGACATTCTTTTCATCCTGCATGCCGACCATGAGCAGAACTGCAGTACGAATACGATGCGGTGCATTGGCAGCGCTCAGACGGATCCGTATCTTTCGGTGGCCGGCGCCGCGGCGGCGCTCTCCGGACCGTTACATGGCAGAGCGAACGAAGAAGTCCTGCACATGCTGGATGAGATCGGGACCAAGGACCGCATCCCGGCGTTCATTAAGAGCGTCAAGGATGGACACGGCAAGCTGATGGGCTTCGGCCACAGAATCTACAAGAACTACGATCCGCGCGCGAGGATCATCAAGTGGACCGCTGAGAAGGTCTTTGAGGTCACCGGCCGGAATCCGAAGCTCGACATCGCTCTGGAACTGGAGAGAATCGCCCTCGAGGACGAATATTTCATCAAGCGGAAGCTCTATCCGAATGTCGATTTCTATTCGGGGATCATCTATCAGGCCATGGGCTTCAAGCCCGAGATGTTCACCGTCCTTTTTGCCATCCCGCGGACAGCCGGTTGGCTGGCGCAGTGGGAAGAGATGATCCAGGATCCGGAGCAGAAAATCGCCAGGCCGAGGCAGGTGTACGTGGGCCACGCGGTGCGCGAAGTGGCGCATGCCGGCGAGAAACTCGCTCGATAGGGCGGAAACGCCCTGGACCGATCGCCCCGCGTCGTGAGGATCCTTGTGAGCGGGCTGGGGCCGTGGAAGGCTACACTGATGGGATGCACTCTGTCAGATCCTTCGCGGCTTCATCATTTTTCCTTTGCCTCGCCGCCTTATCCATTCCCGCGTCCGCTCAGGTGACGCTGGGAACAAGCAACCAGAGTGTCACCCTAACCGGTATCGGTGCCAACGTCCTTGGTTTAGGTCAAAGCGTTGTGACATGGGGCTCCTGCGCGTACGACGGAACCAATACCGCCTGCACCGTATCGGGTCCGTTCACTGGACTCGGCAGCGGAGGAACCTACAATTTTGTGCTCACCTACCCGGGCAACGGCCCGTCGCCGCTCAACGCGATTTCGAATACCCCCGGAGATGACTTTACGCACTTCGCGTTGAGCGCAGGCTCGTTCACAACAAGTCTGACGGAAACCAACGGCGCCACCTACAGGTTTTATGACCTGAGTTTCTTCTACTCGTTTTTGAGCGGCGCAGTGTGCACCCCGGCAGGCCAGACGTGTTCCGTGGGACAAGTGGGACTGACGCCACGCGCAACCATCACCGGACCCGTAAACGGCACATGGACCACGATGCCCGTCATTCGCACTTCACAGGGCGTCATCAGCGCCGGGGCCTTCGGCGCATTCGCCGCCGTCGCGCCGGGCAGTTGGATGGAGATTTACGGCGCCAACCTTGCGACGACGCTGAGCCAGAGTTGGGCCACGTCCGATTTCAACGGCAACATCGGGCCCACCACCCTGGGCGGCACCACGGTCACCATCGGAGGCTTGCCCGCCTTCATTGACTATGTCAGTCCCGGGCAGGTGAACGCCCAGGTCCCCTCCGGGGTCACGCCTGGAACGCAGCCGGTGGTTGTGACAACCGCCGGGGGAACCAGCGCCGCCTACAATATTACGGTGAACCCCACGCAGCCAGGTTTTCTAGCGCCTTCATCGTTCGCCATCAACGGCCAACAATATGTGGTTGCCCTGCTTTCAGGGACGCTCACCTATATTTTCCCGGTGAACATCTCCGGCGTCAGCACCGCGCGGGTGAAACCCGGCCAGAGCATCACGCTGTACGGAGTCGGCTTCGGGCCGGTCACGCCGAACACGCCCGCCGGCCAGATCGTCTCCGGGAACAACGCACTGACTTCGTTCACCGCCTCCTTCGCGGGAACTCCGGCCACCGTGACGTATGCGGGATTGGCCCCTGGCTACGTGGGACTGTATCAGTTCAACATCACGGTGCCGAACATCGCCGCCAGTGACACGGTCCCATTCACGTTTACGCTAAACGGCGCACCCGGTTCGCAGACGATGGTCATCTCGGTAGGCAACTAATAACGGTTTCGCACAACGGCAACATCTCATTTGGGCCACACCGAATATTCCGCATCGGTGGAAATGATGCGTTGCGACTTGGAGCCCGGCGCAGGATGCACTTCCACGCGGTCGAGAATGGCGTCCTTCACCTGTTCCAGAGTGAGGCCGTTCCGCCAGGTCGCGGCGTGAGGCTTCTCCCAACCGATCTCTACATTGCTCATCCGCAACCCGCGCGCCTGGCGAACCGTCACCGCGGTCGCAGTATGTTCGTAGGGCGCGTTGGGATCGGACGCAACAAATAGCTTGATATTGTTCAGCCGGACGCCCTCCAGCCAGCTTGTCGGATGACCATTGATCACGGAAGCGCCGGTGCCGTGGGCAATCACGTTCTGAATCATCACGTTGCGTATCCTGCCGGCCGCTGGCTCGCCGGCGCGCTTGGTTCCGTCCACCTCGCTGCGCCGCTTGATGTTGAAATGCAGCGGATCGCCGTCGCCCCACCAGAACCAGTCGAACCGCCGCGTCTCGATCGTCAGATTCGACAGCACCACGTCTTCCACGATGCCGCCATCGAACACCATGAACGCGATTCCGCGGTTGGAATTGGTAATCACCACGTTGTCGATGTTGACGCGGCGGATCGCATTCGAATTTCCGTCGCAGAACTTGATCGCGCTCGAGGCCGAAGACAGCCGGCAATTGGTCACTGTCACGTTCTCCACCGGGAGCGCCGGGCCCCAAATGTCCGCCGAGTAGAAGACCAGCGCGTCGTCACCCGTTTCGATGGTGGAGTTGGAGATGCGGACATCCTGGCAACCGTCGGGGTCGATGCCATCGGCCCACACGCCTTCCTTCTGGCTGGAATAAATGTAGACGCTATCGATGAGCAGGCGCTTGCAGGCGTAGGGGTTAATGGTCCAACTGCGCGACCGCAGGAACTTCAATCCCGTGATGCGCACGTCAGTGCAGCGCAGCAGCAGCACCATGCGCGGATAAATCTTTTCGTCAGGGAACCCATGCGGGAACGGGCGCATCAGCGGCTTGCCGGTGGCCTCCATCAACCGCTGGTTCGACAGGATATAGAAATCAGTGATGCTGTTCAGGTGCCATTCATAGGTGGATTGCCCGTCGAGCGTGCCGCGCCCTTCCAGAGCGATATCGTGCAGATCCTCTCCGGAAATGAGCGCCGATTTAGGCGACGGGTCGAACTGTGCGCCGTCGAGAGATGCAAACAGCGTCGCCCCTGCCTCCAAATAGAGCCGCACTCCGGAGCGCAAGTGGAGTTGTCCCGTCGTGTATTCGCCCGGGCCGACGTATACCGTTCCTCCACCCGCTTTGCCGCACGCGTCAATGGCCTTCTGCAGGGCAGGCCGGGCGTTTTCCGATTTGACGCCCGCCGCGCCATAGTCTTTTACATTGAAGACCGGATGTGCGCTTAACAGAGCGGCGAAGGTCGCGAACAGGAGCGCGGGGCATCGTGGCATCCCTAGAGACTATCGCGTTTCGACAGGCGTGGTTGTTGGCGTACAGTGGCCGAATGGATCAGCGCGGCATCCGGGCGGGGTCGCCAGGCGCTGGTTTGATGAGGAGCGGAGCCTGTTCGAACGGCTCGCTGACCTTGATGACAATGTCGGCGCGTGGGACGGCCGCGGTCCGCAGCGTGACATGCGTGTCGCTCGAAGTGGACGCGATCCGCGCTGCAGCCGGTGAGCCATTCACCTCAGCACCGAGCAGCGTGGCCCCTGACGCGAATGCCGGTGACAACGTCACTTGAAGAGGATCCCCCGAGATCGTCAGGGAAGCCCGCATTTCACCTCTCACGCGCGCGATCTTGCCGGAGATCAAGGAACGCCCGACACGATACCGGTCGAATTCCACGGCAAAGGTCTGCGGAAGGTGCGGCGCAATCGACAAGGTTCGATGGACGGCATCGCCATCGAACCCGAGCATGCCGCTAACCAACGGATTGACAACCGCCGAAGAGGAGAAGAGTTGATGCGGCACGGCGGCTGGAAGCGCCTGGGCCCGCTCTCCGCTCATGTATTCGGGAATGAAGCCGGCCGCGTCGAGGCCGGTCATGGCGGCGGTGCCATAAAGGTGCCGCAAGCCCCCTGTCATCTGATGATTTCGAAACTCGGCCAGCACGGCGAAGCCGGTCACGAATGGCCAGACGCTGCCATCGTTGTAGCTGATGGGGTCGTAATTCGGGCTGTCGGTCGCGAACAGGCGCGCGCCCCAGTTGGTGGTTAATTCGGACCGTCCAAGATGCGCCGCCGCTTGCGCCGACTTCGCCGGATCGAGCCCCCCATAGGCCAGCGCAATGCCTTGCCAGGCCGACTGCGCCGGGTACATGCTGCCGTCGGTCAATCGCGCAAAGGCGAGAGTCGACTTCGGCCCAATGAACCATGTATCCAGCGCCCGGCGCGCGCGGTCTCGCCGCGCCACCGCATCCGCCCGAGACTTGCCCGCCAAGTCCGCCAATTGAACATAGGCATCCAACGCCGCCAGCCAGACGCCCTGCAAATAGATGTCGTTGGCAACCCGGCCGCTGAGCGCGCCTGTTTCGACCGCGCCCGCGCCGGCCTTGCGATTGGAGAGCAGGCCTTCGTCATCGAGAACGCTCAGGCAATACTGGTACGCCTTTTCGAGCGACGGCCAGGAAGCCCGCAGGAAGTCGAGATCGCCTGAACGCGCGACATACCGCGCGGCGGAGACGATGTAAAGCGGCGTTGTGTCCGCATGATAGTAGCCGTAAGGATACTTGCTCCAGTCCAGCAGGGCGGCGCTTTGCGTCAACTCGTGCTCCAGTTTCCCGTCGGCGCGCTGGTGATCCCGCAGAAATTCGAGGATGCCGCGGGCTCTCTCGAAATCGCCATAGTCTACCACGCTCCAGGAATTCATGAACGCGTCGCCGCCGAAATACCAGCCAAAACCAGGGCGCTCGCTTTCTCCGGATAGCCCGTAGCCGGCGACCAGGCCGCATCCGACGCCCTCGTTGCACGCCCAGCCTTTGTCGATTGAGTATTTCGCCCACTGCGCGGCGTCGTTCAGAATTGGATCGGAAGTACGCACTTGGAGCGTGCGGTCGTCGAATGCGCGATAGTACGCGTCGGACTCCTTGACGAAGCGCGCAACGCCGGCCAACGCGGCTCGATACCCTTCGCGCGATCCCGCCAGCACGATGGGCACAGTGCGATCGCGGCAGATTTCCGGCGTCAGATCCATTTCCGCCAGAATGCGGCGCCCCGGAAGTTGATGGCCGACCTGCTCGCTGTGAGTGGTAAACAGAGGCGAGCCGATCACAAGGGAATACCTGCCCAAGCCTTCGCTGAGAATGAACGCCTTCTCTTTTTCATCCCAGGAACTGCTCCGGCCTCCGAAGCTGGCCGGCCACATTGGTTTCATCTCCGGGATGAAGCTGGCGCGGAGCCGCAGTGGACGATTGGTGTCGACGTCGAGAAGGACCAGCAGCACGGGTTCGTCGATTGCCGCCACCCACGTCTGACGGATGGTGAATGCCGCATGACTGTGTGTGATCGTGACGCGCCCGGGCGAGACGGCGACGGTCTCGGCAAGGTCCGAAAGGTCTACCGGATCGAGAGATCCATCGAAAAACACCGAAATGCGAAAATCGCGGGCCAGCTTGATGGGATTCAACCAGGCCTCGAACGTCCCGTCTTCCGTTCCGAGGATTGCCCCGCGCCTGCCCACGCTTTCCAGAAAATGGCGAGGCTGCACGGGCTTTTGAATCACCGGTTTGCCGGGAGTCAAATCCACCCGGCCGGGCAGCGTCTGCCCGCGCAAAATAAAGGATATAGCCGTCAGCACAAGCGCGATCCGCATGGTCTCAATTGTAGTCGAGTTCGCCTCGCCGTCCCCTATTTCAATCTCAAATTCCTTCCATGAATCTTTGGTTTCAGGAAGCCATTCGGGCATTTCATCCGGTACTCTTATCTGGTGCGCACGAAATTCTATCTGTCTCTCGCCGCGGTCGCGGTTCTGGCGATGGCCGCCGCAGGCGCCGCTCCCGGATTGTTCCCGATCCTTAAATCCACAGTAAACATCGGCCGCCAGCCTTCCGGATTCTATGTGCTCCCGACGAATCAACTCCTGCGGCCCTGGGGAGAACAGACGGCATTCCCGGGGCGTCCCGTCGACTCCGCGCTCGACTCCGGCAAACGTCTCCTCGCGGTGCTCAACTCGCGAGAGATTGACATCTTTGACGCGCAGACGGCCGCGCTGCTGGGCACGGCGCGCACAAAGCCAAGTTCCTACACCGGAATCGCATTCCGCCCCAACGCGAGCGAACTGTGGTCCAGCGAAACTTCCCGCAACAGCGGCGACTTTGTTCTCATCACGCCCATCTCGCCGCCCGGGGTTCCGGGCACAGGTCACGAAATTGCCGTGGGGAGTCACGCCGTGCCGTGCGGCATCGCGTTCAGCGCGGACGGCAAGCGCGCCTACGTTGCCCTCAGCCGCTCCAACACGGTTGCGGTTCTCAACGCAGAAACCCAAACGTTGATCAAGGGAGTTCCCGTGGGAATCGCGCCGTTCGGCGTCGTTTACTCAGCTAAGCGCCACGCAATTTACGTTTCGAACCGGGCCGGACGCGCGGCAAGGCCTTCAGAGACCACGGCGCCCACCAGCGGCTCGCAGGCCCTCACCGACCGCGTGACCGGAACGACAATCTCCGGAACCGTCAGCGTCATCGACGAAGAAACCCTGGCGACCCGGGAAATCAACGTCGGCCGCGCGCCCTCCGGCATGGCATTGAGCCCCGACGAGTCCATCCTCGCCGTCGCCAATGGCCACGCCGATTCGCTCTCGCTGATCGACACCGAGACGCTCCAGACCACCGAAGTGAAAATTCCCGCTTATCCCGAAGGCGTCACCGGCAGCCAACCTATCGCCGCCGCGTTTTCGTCCAAAGGAGACATTATTTATGTCGCCTGCGCCGGTACCAACGCGATTGCCGTCGTCACGCGCGGGGGTGAAGCGTGGAGGGTCGCTGGCTCCATCCCGAGCGGCTGGTTTCCGTCCGCGATCAGTGTGCTCAATGACGGCTCCCTTCGGGTCGTCAATATCAAGGGCGCCGGAAATACGGCGAACGGCCGCGGCGCATTCAAGTCCACGTCCTACGAAGGATCCATCGTCCGGATTCCCGCGTTGGCCGCCGGGCAGCTTGCTTCCGCAACTCGCGAGGTCATAGCCGCCAACAGCCCGAAGCTGGAACCTGCGGGCGGCGTCTCAAACCTGGTCTCACTGGGGATTCAGCACGTTCTTCTCATCGTGAAGGAGAACCGCACGTACGACCAGGTCTTCGGCGATCTTTCGCAGGCCAACGGAGACCCGAGGCTCACCATGTACGGCCGCGAGGTCACTCCGAATCATCACGCGCTGGCCGAGAAATACGTCATCCTCGACAACTTCCACACCGGCGGGGCCATCAGCTTCGACGGCCACCAATGGCTGATGCAGTCCTTTGTGAGCGATTATACGGAGCGCGCCTTCGCCGCCTCCCCTCGCGGCTACGCCTGGAACATGGCAGACGCCCTGACCGTCGCGCCAACGGGCTTTTTCTGGCAGGGCTCGGCCAGGACGCCGACGCTGCGCATTTACGGCGAGTTCTGCGAAGGCGCCCAATGGGATCCTGCCGCGAACAAAGCCGCTGACATGAACGAAGGCCAGTTCCGCGACTGGAGCGCCAACTGGAAACTCTATAAAGAAGGCAAATTGCTGGGCATGCTGGCGTCCCGCAGCGGCGTCCCGGCGCTGCAGAAATACATCGACGAGCATTATCCCGAGGACGACACTGCGATCACCGATGAAGTTCGCGCCGACGAATACCTCCGGGAACTGGCAGGGTTTGAAAAGTCCGGCGAGATGCCGCAGCTCTCCGTGATCACCCTCACCTCCGACCACACCAACGGTACGCGCCCGGGCTCCCCCACGCCGCGCGCCATGGTTGCCGATGACGATCTGGCCCTCGGCCGCATCGTCGAGGGCGTCAGCAAGAGCCGCTTCTGGCCCAGCACCCTGATCTTCGCGGTGGAGGATGACGCCCAGGACGGGCTCGACCACGTGGACGGCCACCGCACCGTGGCGCTTGCGATCGGTCCCCACATCCAGCGCGGCAAGGTCGATTCGAACTTCTACAATCACTCCAGCATGATCCGGACGATTCAGGATATTTTTCGCATCCCACCGCAAACCCGATTTGTCGCCGCCGCCCGGCCCATGACCAGCATCTTCACCACGTCGGCGATTCCGGATGCCTGGACGGCGCTCACTCCTACCATCCCGCTCGACGAGATGAACCCCAGCGTCAGAAATCTCAAAGGCCGCCAGTTGTGGGCCGCGCGGCGATCCTCGGAGATGAACTGGCATGAACCCGACGATGTGCCCTCCGATGTGCTCAACCGCATCCTCTGGTGGGACAGCAAGGGTTACGGTAAGGAGTATCCAAAGCGTTAGACAGGCCGAGCCCAATCTGGCGACGAAGGCCGCATCAGTGTGTTGAAACGTGCGCACGGATTGACCACTCCCTTTGGTCGCGGCTCACGTTCGAGTGCTGACGACCATCGAGAGCGGTCAGTTAGTTTACGCGTTCAATAATCGTGGCGGTCGCCATCCCGTACCCGATGCACATCGACTGCAGGCCGAGGCTACCGCCGTTGTTGTCCAGGATGTTGACGAGCTTCGTCATCAGCACCGCGCCGGTGGCGCCCAGCGGATGCCCATGCGCGATTGCTCCCCCGTCTATGTTTAACCGTCCCGCGGGCGGCTGAATTTCGCGGGCCCAGGCGAGGGGCACGCAGGCGAAGGCCTCGTTGATTTCGAACGCGTCGATATCGGCGGCGTTCAGCCCGGCCATTTTCAGCGCCTTTTGGGTGGCGGCGATGGGGCCGGTGAGCATGAGTTCCGGATCGCTGCCTACCACCGCGCGGGCCACGATCCGCGCCTGTTTCCGCAGGCCAAGCCGGTCCGCCGCCGCGCCGCTCGCGAGAAGAACCGCGCCAGCGCCATCGGAGATCTGGCTGGAATTGCCCGCCGTCACGACGCCATCGGGCCGAAACACGGGCTTCAGCGCGCGCATTTTCGCGACGTCGGGTTGCGCGCGGACGCCTTCGTCGCGGCTCAGACCATTGACAGAGAAAATCTGGTTCGATATGTCGGCCGCCCCGGCGCGGCGATGGCTCTCGATCGCAAAATCGTCCATCTCGTCACGGGAAATGTTCCATTTCGCCGCAACCAGCTCAGCCGAGATTCCCTGGTGCAGCAGAGGAACCGGGAAATTGGCGCGAAATTCCTCGGTGAGCGCGGCGTCCGCGCCCATCGGCACGCGGCTCATCGATTCGACGCCGCATCCGATGGCGATTTCCATATCCCCCGAGGCGATGGCCTGCGCCGCGAAGTGAATCGCCTGCTGCCCGGATCCGCAGAAGCGGTTCAACTGCAGGCCCGGCGTTTCCACTGGGAAACCGGCCTTCAATCCGGCCATGCGGCCGATATTCGTGCCCTGTTCTCCCGTCGCCGTGACGCAGCCGCAGACGATATCTTCCACATGGCGCGGGTCGAGCCCTGCTTTCACCACCAGCGCGTTCAGGGTCTGGGCCAGCAGATCAACGGGGTGGATGCCGTGCAGCGCGCCGTCCGCCTTTCCACGGCCGATCGGGGTGCGGATGGCTTCAACGATGTAAACGTCCATTTACGTCCTCATGCGGACCAGAAAATACAGTCCGGCCAGAGAGAATATCACGTCGGGAGACCAGGCGGCCATCTCCGGCGGCAACTGGCCCAGCGCGCCGACCTGTTCAAACAGCTTGTCGAGCGACCAATAGGCGATGGCGATCGCCAGGCTGACGCCCACGCCGGCCATCGCGCCGCGGTTCCCGGCCAGAAACGCGAACGGGATGGACACCATGGCCATGATGAAGGCGAACATCGGCACGGAAAATTTCTTGTTGAGCTGCACTTGCAGGCTCACCGTGTCGAAGCCCTTGTGCTGCAGGTCTGCAATGTAATCCTGCAGTTCGCGGAAGTTCATCTGCCTCGACTGTTTGGCCTCGCGCATGAAGTAGTCCGGCTTTTCGTCGAAGGAAAAGTAGCGGCTGGTGAAGGAATCGAACGCGGTGGTCCGGGTGCCTTGAATATCCGCAAACCAGCCGTTTTGAAATTCCCATTTGCCAAGCCCCTGATCCCAGCGGGCGCGCTTGGCGAAGATATGACGCTTCAGCCGGAACGGTCCGGGATCGATTTCATAGACATTCACGCCGCTCATCACGCGCGAGGCGGGGTCGAAATACTCGTAATAGTAAATGCGGTTGTGCTCAGTATTAATCCACTTGCGCTCGGGATGCAGATAGGTCTGCGGAGGCTTGCCCTTGATGATGGAGCGGAGCTGATCCTGGCGGCGGTCCGCGTCCGGCACCCAGAAGTGATCGAAGGCGAACAGCCCGCCGCTGAGGCAGAGGCAGGAGATCAGGATCGGCACGGCGAGCCGGTGCGCGCTGATCCCGCAGGCTTTGAACGCGGTGATCTCGTTGTGCTTACTCAAAATCGCGAAGACCACCAGCACCGCAGCCAGCACGCCGATCGGGGTGAAATCGTAAATCAGCCGCGGCGTCAGGAAGAAATGGTAGGAAAACACCGTGCTGAGGGGAATCGAGTTGCGGATGATGTCGCTCAGCAGTTGGAAGAATTCAAACACGTGGAAGATCACCACGAAGGTGAACAGCAGCATGAAGAAGTAGAACAGAAAGCTGGCGAGCACGTAGCGATCGATGATTTGCGGAACCAGCGGAAAGCGCCCCCACTGTATTTTGGATTGCTGACGGTCCAAGCTGCGCTGCATACGCTGCGGCTGCTGCGGGATATGCACCAGGCTCCGCAGAAAGCTCATCACGCGGCCGAGGATGTCGCGGTCGCCGGGAATCTCCAGCCGCATCATCATAACGATCCCGAACAGGGCAAAAATCAGGTCTGGCAGCCACACCGCCAGCGCGGGCGACAATTTCCCCTGTTTCGACAAATTTGCCAGCGTCCCGAGGCCGATGTAATAAATCAGCGCCAGGGCGACCGTCAGCACCACGGCTCCGGACTTGCCGGCCCGCCGGGTGGTGATGCCCAAGGGAACTCCGGCGAGCGACAGCAGAATGCAGGCCAGCGGCAGCGCGAAACGCGTATTCAACTCGATCTGCGCGTCAAGCTTCGATGTTTTGTCCAACTCCGGCGTCTTGTACGCCATCTTGTACAGCGGCTTGGTGTCCATCTCCGTGACGGGCTTGGAAACCGTCGCCGCCTTCGGCTTTTCCGCGTACAGCGCCTGATCGCCCTGGCCGGAATATTCGGTGATGTGATAATCGCCGACGTCCTTGCCGGCTTCATAAGTGCTGCCGTTCTTGAGCGAGAGTTGCAGGCGGTTGGCGGAGGCGTCCGGCAAGGCGATGGCTTCGGGCGCCAGCGTGATGACGGGGCTTTCGCCGCGCTCCGACGCTGAGGGGCCGCGCTCGCCTGCTGGAGTGATATCCGCCACGAAAATCTGCCGCCAGCGCGAGGGCGGGCCAATGGTCACGTCGCCCACATAGAGAACCTTATTCGGAAACTGCTCCTCGAACACGCGCGCCTGAACGTCCGCGGTGAGCTCGCTGGCGATCAGAACGTTGCGGACGCGGATTCCCTCGCGGATCGACCAGGGCGTCAGCCACAGCGACGCGGCGGCGGCGCAGCACATCGACAGAAAGCCAAAGATCAGGATCGCGGGTACCACGCGGCGCCCGGGGACGCCAGCCGCGCGCATCGCCGTGATCTCGCCGGCGGTGGACATGCGGCTCAAGGGCACCAGGGTGCCGATGAGC
>VFSW01002349.1_pt1 | contig 28583 bp, 17 predicted proteins | sample 5358111 | NCBI WGS metagenome assembly VFSW01 (sample SAMN11554181, study PRJNA540505) | mine drainage metagenome | isolation source: sediment from site ElyBrook_90M | place: USA: Ely Copper Mine, Vershire, VT | collected 2017 | reverse complement strand
CGGCGGGGACAGCCGGTGGGATGTTTTCTTCGGTGGATGGCGGATTTGCCGCAGGTTCGACAACCGGCAGGCCCTGGCGGTGGGCGGCTAATTTATCTTTTTCAGCGCCCAAATCACAGCCGCAATACAGGCACTTGCGCCAATTTTCCTGTACGATCTTTCTGCACTGTGGACAGGGGAAGCGGAGCCATGTTTGAGCCATATTTCTCTCCAATCGCTCTGGATGATTGGATCATACCAAAACGGGTGTAAAGAAAACGTTAATTGGGATGTCTCAAATTAAGCGGTCAGCTCTTCCAACACATGCCTGGCGTCGATCAAATCCGGTAGATTTAATCCTTCGGTGAACCATGCATAGATCTCGGCTAACATGCGTTTGCCTTCGCTTAGTTTTTCCACCTGCCCCCGGGCAATCCAGAACCTGCACAGGCTAACCATACAACGGAGTTCCCAGAATCGGGCGCTTTGTTGGCGGGCTAAGCGGATACCCTGCCAATAAGACTCTTCGGCTTCGGCGGATTGCGACCCGGTCTGCGCCTGGAGATCGCCCAACAGGCGGTAAGCCTCAGGGGTGTAATAGTTCTCTCCGCTGGCATAGACCTCGGCGATGACCTGTTTGAGCAAGGTGATCCCCTCCTCCAGGCGTCCGACCAGCCCGTAAGCTTTTGCCAGGACGACAGAAGAGTGACTGCTCATGATTTTAACAAAGGTTGCCGAATAACCCTGGATGCCAGCCTGTAAATCCTGGATGCCCGCGGCGGGCTGCCCGGTTCCGACCTCGCTCCATCCTTTACAGATCGTCCCGACCGCCGACCAATAGGAATATCCATTTTCAGAAGATAACTGCGAGATTGTCTCTGCAGCGACGTTGAGCGCTAAGTAATTGCCAGTGATTCCAAGGTAAATCATCAGCTGGGACTGCGCCAGCGCCTGGCTATATGAATCGGACAGCGTCACGGCAAGAGCGTTGGCGGCCTGCAAAATTTGCCAGGCCTGCTCCGGGTATCCCAACAATAGCATGACAATGCCGAGCACCGATTGACTGGTTACCCCGGGATCCTGGCCGTAAAGATGCGCCAGCGCATGATGTACCTTCGGATCGTAAACTGCAACCATTTTACTGAGGTGCTCCCGAGCCGGGATCATATCACCGCTGAAAAATTGATGCCAGCCAAGTCCCCAATGCCCTATCCCCAGCAATAATGGATCTCCCAGGCGTTCACCTTGCAGGATCAGGCCCTCCATCATAACCTTTGAAGTCTTCAAATCGGTCTGTGTGGCAAAGAAGCAAGCCAACTGCCATTGGATAAGAAAGGTTTCTGGGGCGTCTCCAATCTGGTGGCACAATTCCATGGCGCGCGTAAAGGCTCTCACGACCTCCTCATTGCCGTATCCCCAGATGCTTTGAATAGAAATTGGCAGGCTGAGCTGCAAAGGCAGTTCCAGGCGGGCGCGCGCCGGTGAATCAGGCAGGGTGCCCACCAGGCGGAGCGCCTGGCGAAAATGGGCGACGGCCTCGATATGAGCAGAGAGTTGGGCGGCGCGTTTGCCAGCCTTGGTTAAATACCGGACGGCCTGCTCAGCCGCGCCGGCTTCCTGGTAATGCCAGGCCAGGCGCAAAATGACTTCCTGTACATCCGTGCCGTAAATTTTTTCAATGCCGCCTGCGATCCGTTCATGCAGGTGGACCCTTTCGGCCGGGTCCAGGCTTTGATACAGGTAACGTTCAAACAAGATGTGCCTGAAACGATACTGCGAAATTCCCTGGTCGCCTGCTTTATAGGTTTTGTGAGGTTGGACAAGCCGGTGAGAGCGGTTTAAATCATCACTGAGCGCCTGGATGATCTGGAAGGTATTGGACTGCTGCACATATGCGACGACTTCAGCCGTAAAGATTTCGCCTTCCACGCTGGCAATCTTCATGATTTCAATCAGCCAGCCCGGCAAGCGACGGATGCGCTCGGCGATGACGGCTTCTACCCGCGCCGGCATCATCTCCCAATTCAAGCTGGCGCTTTCGATCCAATGCCCGCTGGCATCCCGCATCAGGTCGCCGCGTTCCTGCATCCCGCGCAGTAACTCCACCGTAAAAAGTGGGCAAGCGCGGGTTTGCTGGTAGAATGTTTCTTGAAAAATTTCCCCCAGCCGGTTTGGCTCAGTATCCAGAAATTCCCGGATGAACTGGCGGTTCTCAGCCTGATCCAGTGGAATTTCAATCTCACCCCACTGGCTCTTTAATTCATTGATAACCGGCTCCAGGGGATGGAGTTGATTATGCGTGGCTTTCTGCCCGTTCGGCAGGCGGTTTTCCCGCACGTAGCTCAAAATCACCTCGGTTGGTCGATAGGCGCCGATCAGCAGGATGCGGCTGGTGCCGATTTGCTTACTCAGTTGGAATAACAAACTGATCGTACCCTCATCTGCCCACTGCAAATCATCCAAAATCAATACCAGTGGGCAGCGGCGGGCGAGGGTCTTGATCACCCGGATATACTGCCCAAACAGATTGGTCTGTTGGATCGTGTCAGCCGCATAATTGAGATTGGCTTTGCTTTCGACCAGGTCGCGTAACCTGGAAAACCAGACCGGGCTGGTTTCTCCTTCGGATTTGAGATAATCGGCGGCGTGGCGCAGCAGCTCGGCGCCGGGCAAGAAGGTTCCCACCAGGTCCGGCCCGATATCGATGATCACCTGGCAAAGAAATGGAATCTGGTGCCACAAGCGCCTGGCCTGCTCCTGGCCCATTGACCCGGCAGTCACCTGATCGGCGAAATCGCCGGTCAATCTTTTCAATATTTCCACGAATAACAGATAAGGATCACCGATGCCGGTGTAGGCCATCCCATTGCCACTGGCTGCCACGACATCGTCGTCGCTGGCCTGGATACGCCGCACAAACTCGCCCAGCAAAGCTGATTTACCCCAACCGGCTTCGCCAGTGACAAACACCACCTGGCCTCGGGCGCTGCAGGCTTTGCGGAAGCGCTCTTCCAATTCGGACAGCTCTGGCTTGCGACCCACGAACACCGAACGGTGGATGGCGTCGGGGTTTGGGCTGACCCAGTATGGTTGGAGGGGCGAGGCGATTGGGAGCGACTCGGCTTTGGCCTTGATTTGCCCGGACAGGATTTTCTTGGAAAGGGCGATAGTGGATGAGTCCGCCTCAACCCCCAGTTCTTCTTTGAGCAGGTTGCGCAAGGAGTTGAAATGCAGCAGGGCTTCATTGCGTTGTTTGCGCCATGCCAGGGCGCGCATGACCTGGCGATGGGCCGCTTCGCGAAATGGATCGATCTCAACCTGGCGCCGGGCGGTCTGCTCCATCTGCACGAAATCACTTTTCAGCTCAAAGTAACGCGTCAGTGTGTCCAGCGCATTCAATGCCATTTGGCGCAGCTGCTCACGTTTTACCACCAGCCACTCTTCGAAAGCGATGCTGTCTTTCAAGCTGAACCCCACCAGAAGATCATCCCGGTAGAGATGGCCAGCCTGCGACAGGCGTTCAATACACTCTGGGCACTCATCCAGAATAGAATGGGGATGCGTGCGGCACTGTTCGATGAGCGTCAAAAACTCGCCCACATCCACACAGCCGGTCGCCAGGTTACACTGAACCGTTTGAGGGGTGATCAGTAAGGCTCGCGTGTCGGGACCCAGGGCGGATTTCAACTGGTGCAGCGCCTGTCGCAAGCTGGCGCGGGCGGCTTCCTCAGAACATTCGGGCCACAATAACCCGGCCAGCATCTCGCGGCGATGAGGCAGACCGGCCTCCACTGCCAGATAGGCCAGCAGAGCCTGTGTTTTGATCCACAGCGGCGCTGTCAAAGGTCCATCCGGGCCGGTGATCCGCAGGGGCCCGAATAGAGAAACGGTCAGGATTGGGTCCGACATTGATCAATTATTTCCATAGTTCTTTATCTGGCTTGAAAACAGCGGGTTAAATTTACGATTTCTTCACACCCTATCCCTATATTATATATGTATAACCCCCTGATTTGAAAATGGTTTGTGGTTCTTTTCGATTTGCCGGGGTGACCTACCCCGCCAAATCCCAGGTGGATAAGAACAGAGGCAAAATGCAAAACATAACCCGCGATTACTATTCATACCTGCTGCGCCTGTGGAAGTCGGATGAAACCGGGCAACCAGTCTGGCGGATTTCGCTCCAGGATACACGTTCAGGAACGCCGTGGTTTTTCAGCAGCCTGGATGGATTGCTTGAATTCCTACGCACGCAGGTAGAGTGTTCACCCGCCCATAATGAAACGGTGGAACAAGAGTGAGCTATGGCGCTTTTACACGAAGGCCAAACCATCGCAGGGACCTATACCGTCGAACGCTACCTCGGTGAAGGCGCTTTTGCCGAAGTGTACCGGGTGCGCCATCGCTTTTTGGGCCGCCAGGCTATGAAGGTGTTTAAAGCGGTCGGGATGACGATGCCGGAGACGGAAGACATGCTCCAGGAAGCCGTGATCCTCTCGCAGATCGGGCACCCGAACATTGTGCGCGTCTTCGATGCCAATATTACGGATACGTCGCGCGGGCTGTGCGGCTTTTTCACGATGGAGTACGTGGCAGGCGGCAGCCTGGAACACTTCTGGAAATCGTTTGGGCTGGAGCTGATGCCGGTCAACACGGCCGTAGAAATCGTGCGGCAGGCCTCACGGGGCATTGCGGTAGCTCACAGTGCCAGGCCGCCCATCATTCACCGCGACATCAAACCCCAAAACATCCTGGTGGGTTACGACGCCGACGGCCTGCGGGTGCGCGTGAGCGATTTTGGTTTGGCCAAGCGGGCCAACCCATTGACCCTGTTGGTAAGCTCGCGCGGCACGCGTATTTTCAAGGCTCCGGAAACCTTTCGCGATCCACAGAGCGACTCGTGCGCTGGTGACGTGTGGGCCCTGGGAACCACGTTGTACCTGCTGCTGACCGACCGGTTCCCCTTTTCCGCGCCGGGCGAAATTGGACTGGTCGACGTATCCAGCTTCGACCGTCCCTTGATTCCACCCAGCCAGCTCAACCTGCAGGTGAATGCGGCGCTGGACCAGGTGATCTTCGGCTGCCTGTCGGTGAAACCCGAAGACCGTTACTCTTCCGCCAAGGCCCTGCTGGCCGATCTGGAGCGCTGGCGCCCGCTGGAAAAAAGCGCCCATGAAAGCCCGAAAGCCAGCGGTCCGGAAACGACCAAGAATGCCCTGGGAGATGTCTCCTCTTTGAACAAGGGCAAGGCGCAGAAGATGGTCGACCAGGCCTTGATCATGGCCAACCACCCGCAAAAACTTACCGAAGCGGCGGATTTGATGGAAGAGGCTTTCAATAAATGGCCAGAGCTGCGCGAGAACTATGAATACCAGGTGAAATTATGGCGGCGTGGGATTCTTAGCTGAGGAGGTTGTTATGCCCGCATCATCAAATAACGACGGCCTGGCCGAGTTGCTTTCTAAAGCAGCCCAGCCCAATATCTACCGCATCAATGCCTTCCGTATTCTGGAGTTGTATGTAGACTGCGGCGAGATGGACGTTACCCGGCGCATCCACACGATCCAAATTGCCGCCAAGACCGGCGCTGTGGCGCCGGCCGGCCCCGGTAAAGCGTTGCCGATGGAGACACCGGCGGATACCTTCGCTTTTACGGATGCAGTTCAAAGGTTGCACACCCCCGAACAACGTTTCATTGACGAGTTCTTCTGGTTCTGGCCGCATGACCTGGGCAATGGCAAAAGCGACGAAGCCCTGGCGGCTTTGCGACAGGTCAACCTCGAACAGGCTGTGGAAATCTGGACGGAGTATGCCAACAACTACAGCGTCGATAACGTGTCCGTGCATAACATGGCCATCCTCTCCCACGTTTCGGCGCTGGACCTGGAAATGCAGGGGATCAATAAGGCGCTCAATGAAAGCCAGTTGAAGAAGCTGGATATCTATTGGCGCCAGGCCTTCAAACGCTGGGATTCATTAATGGGTCAGGCGGGTTTCTGGAAGCGGCTGGAAGCGCGGGTGTGTGAATTTGGCGACCCGCGCCTGGACAGCGCCACCGTTCAGTCGTTTCGCCAGGCGCTGCCGATGAGCCTCTTGCTGATCAATGCCCGGCTGGCGGTGCAGGCGGCCGAACGCAAAGATGAGACCGGGGTAGAGCGTCACCTGCAAACCATGCGCATCGCCGAATTCGGCCGGACACACCTCAGCGATGCGCTGGTTGAAGCCCTGGAACCCACCCGCGGGCGGGTGAAAACCTTCTGTAAAACGGCTGAGACACAGGCGGAAAGCGACCCTATTCACGCCAATGAAGCGGCCCTCAGCCTGCTGGAAAACTGCCGCGAGCCGCTGCGCATCCTGGACCGTTTGATCGCTGCCGACACGCCGGCGCGGGATGCGGCCCATGACGAGGTGGCTTTTCGCGGCCTGGAATGCGTTAAAACTTACGTGGACCGGACGGATGATTTCCGCGGCGCCAGCGCCATTTTGAAAAAACTTTTATCGGTCGTGGTCAGTCCATCCGCGCGCACACGCCTGGAGGAAATTGAAAAGAACTACGGCGAAGCTGCAAATTATGGAAATTTATGGTGCGGTGACGGCTATTACGACCTGCCGGAAGAAATCTTAACCCCTCTGGAAGAAGCGCGCCAGCATTATAACGCCCAGGAATATAATCTGGCAATCTGTCAACTGGACGATCTTTATGGGGGTATGACTCAAGAACAATGCCATCTCTATGAAAGGTTTGTACTAAAAGCCCTCGCCAAGAGTATCAATTCCTATTCAATTGGAGTTTTAAACGAGGCGGTCGATTGGGTCGACCATCCATTAAAGTACGAGGATTATTCCAAACCCCAAACTGTTGGTGGAATGATCCGAAACGCAGAAAAAATGAAAGAGGAATCGCGTAAATATTTGAGATCGGTCATCCCGGAAGTGTACAACGACCTGTTGTTTGCTTTTGACCTGGACCCTGCCAACCATCAGATCACGGATAACCTGGAATCGATCCGTGGCAGCGCCAACACGATCCACATGAACATCCCCAGGCGGACTACGCGCCAGATCGGACAGTTGAAAGCACGATTTTCTCAAAAAATAGTACCCGGTGAAGTGATCGTATACGTCGGCGAACGGGTGGTTGCCAGTCTCTCCCAGCATTTTGGAGCAGCATTCATCGATTACACCATATTAGGATTGTGGATTAGCCTGATGGTCAATTTATCTGTCAACCATAATTCCGCTTTGCTGAACATCCTCGGAATGACGCCCGTGGTTTTATACTACCCATTTTTCTACGCGGTCGTACACCGCACGCCGGGTGAGTTGGCCTCGAAGACCCAGGTCGTCAACAAATTGGGCAAACCGGCCAGCTTTGGAATGCTCATACTGCGATTTTTATTACTGGGGCTTACCCTTGGTATCGGCGGTTTTACGATATTGGGCCTGTACATTCTGCCCTTCGTGCCGGCGATGAACAAGCGGCATCGCAATCTGCCCGACCTGGTTCTGGGCACCTGCCTGGTGAAAGTACAACACTGATCGAATCCACTGGAACAAGGATATAGATGAACGATGAAAACACCTAAGAAAAATCAATCCATTCTACGTATCCTGGCTGGTCAGGCGGGCGGGAAACCAATCACCCCACAACCGGTGGAAAGCCAGCCTCCGCAGGGCGACTTTGTGATGGTCAGCCGGCAGAAATTGCATGATTTTTCGGTTTCCCTGGTGCAGCTTCTGATTCACAGGGACCCGCGCATCCCCAGGATCGGCACGCGCATCGAGCTGGAAAATGCCATCGAAAGCCTGGCTCAAGAGTTGCTGGATATTCAAGCTCAGGCGGGCCCGGAAGAGGCAAACAAAGACGCCGCCTTTCAGAATACGCCGCTGGAAGAAAAAGAATTTTATAAAAGCCAGATGCGTTTGCTGGCCGATATCAGCACCGGTTTGTGGCGGCTGCGCCAGCGCATGGTGTCGCCGGATACGGACCAGCCGGCGGAAGAGATGCGCCGGGCTTACCGTTTTTTTGCGTCGGTGTGGGATACGCTGCACGAAGCCGGTGTCACGATTCAAGACCACACCCATACTGCCTACGACCCACACCTGGCATTGAAGGTGCTGACCTACGAGCCGACCCCGGGGGTGACCCGCGAACAGGTATTAGAGACCATCAAACCATCGGTGTATTACCACCAGCGCTGCATCCAGATGGGTGAAATTATCGTAGCCATTCCTCCCGAAGAGTCTCCGGCTGAAGCATGCGGTGATTCAGGGCAGGCATAAGCCTATCGGAGCAGAATCATTTTAGCAGGGACCTGGGAGAAAACCCAACCAGCCCCAAGGAGAAAATCCAATGAACAGAGCGACAATCGATTTCGGTATCGACCTGGGAACCACCAACAGCGAAATTGCCGTGTTGGAAGGAACCAAGGCGACCATTATCAAGAATAACGACAACATGGATAACACCCCTTCGGCGGTATGGATCGACAAGAACAACCGCCTGAGCGTGGGGCGGGTTGCCAAACAGCGGATCGAGATGGAACCGGAGGATGCCTTTTCCGAGTTCAAGCTGCAGATGGGCACGCAGGCCGAATACCGTTTTGGGCGCAGCGGGCGGGTGATGCATCCGGAAGACCTGTCGGCAGAGGTGTTGAAATCTCTGCTGGGAGACGTACAGCAGCGCCTGAGCGAAGATGTGAAAGCAGCCGTAATTACCGTGCCGGCGGCCTTTGAGCTGCCGCAGTGTAACGCCACGCGCCGGGCGGCGGAGCTGGCCGGGTTGAAGGTCAGCCCGCTGATTATGGAACCGACCGCAGCTGCCATGGCGCATGCCTTCCAAAGCCGGGCAGACCGGGTATTCTGGCTGGTGTATGATCTGGGCGGCGGCACCTTCGACGCGGCGGTTATTCAGATCCGTGAAGGTACTTTCCGGATTGTCAACCATGCGGGCGATAACCACCTGGGCGGCAAATTAGTCGATTGGGAGATTGTAGAAAAGCTGCTGGCCCCGGCAGCCGCCAAAGAGCACCCGCTGGCGAACTTCAACCGCAGCAACCCGAAATGGCGCAAGGCTTTTGCCAAGTTGAAATGGGAAGCCGAAGAGGCCAAGGTGCACCTGTCCAAAGATGAGAGCTATTCAATCGTGATCGATTACCTGTGCAATGATGACAACGGTGAAACAGTGCCGTTCGAGTACGAATTGAAACGCCAGGAGGTTGCCCGACTGGCGGCGCCTTTCATCCAGCGCACGGTTAATATCAGCCGCCAGGCCCTGCAACAGGCTCACCTGGGAGTAAGCGACATCGAGAAAATCATTCTGGTCGGCGGGCCGACCATGGCGCCTTACGTGCGCGAGCTTTTGGAAGATGGGCGGGAGGGCCTGGGTATTCGGCTGGATTTCAGCGTCGATCCGCTGACCGTCGTGGCCCAGGGGGCTGCCATTTTTGCCGGGACGCAGCGCCTGGAAGGCGGCGAACCGGCTGCCGCCGTCTCTGCGGATGTATACCAGCTCGAGTTGGAATACGAACCGGTGGGAGCAGACGCCGAACCAATGGTCGGCGGGCGGGTGATCGCCCATCCCGGCGACAATCTGTCCGCTTTTACCATCGAGTTTATCAATGCAGAAGCCCGGCCGGCCTGGCGCAGTGGTAAGGTGGCGATTGCCGCCAACGGGGCTTTCATGGCGAACCTGTGGGCGCAGCGCGGGCGGCCTAATTTGTTCCAGATTGAATTGTGTGATGGGGCAGGGAAAATTCACACCACTACGCCCTACGGGATTAAATACACCATGGGCATAGCCCCCACCCAGCCTCCGCTGATCCATTCTTTGGGAGTTGCCCTGGCGAATAACGATGTGTCTTTCTTCATGGAAAAAGGGGTGACCCTGCCGAAACGCCAGCGCAAAGACCTCAGGTCGGCCCTCGCCGTGCACCGCAATGCGGCCGGCGAATCGATCCACATCCCGGTCGTAGAAGGGGATAACACCAGGGCTGACCGCAACCGGTTGATCGGGTATCTCGAAATCAAGGCGCAAGAGGTGAAACGGGATTTGCCGGCCGACGCTGAAATAGAAGTGACCCTGCAAATCGATGAGAGCCGCATCGTCACCTGTTCGGCTTATATCCCGCTCCTCGATCAGGAGTTCGAAACAGTATTGAAGCTGGAAAAGATCAAACCGAACGTGAGCCAGCTGGAAAAAGAGCTCGAACAGGAAAAAAACCGTTTGCAAGAGGCCCGGACAAAAGCCCAAAATACCGGCGATGCGGATGCTCAAAAAATCATCGACCAGCAGATTGACGGTGAACAGATGGTACAAAATGTCGAGACCTCGCTGGCGGCAGCCAGAGGCGATCCGGACGCGGGCGATAAAGCCCAGAACCGCCTGCTGGACGTGAAAATTGCCATCGATGAAGTCGAAGATGCGCTTGAATGGCCCGCTCTGGCAGCCGAGTCGGAAGACAAAATCAAAGCCGCCCACGAAATCATTGACGAGTACGGCGACAAGGATGCTAAAGTCCGCTTCGCCCAACTCCTCAGCGAAAACCGGAAAGCCATTCAGGGACGGGATGTCGACCAGGTCAGGCATAATGTGAGCGAAATCGAAAGCCTGATGTACCGGGTCTGTTTCGAACAACCTTCTTTCTGGACGGCTCTGTTTGAGAATTTACAGAAACAGAAGGAGAAAATGCGTGATCGCACCCAGGCCGAGCAATTGATTATCCAGGGCAACCGCGCCATCCAGGGGAATGATTTATCTCGCCTGAAAGCCACCGTGCAGCAAATGTTCGCCTTATTGCCAGAGGAACAACGCCAGCAGATCCAGGGCGGCTTTGGCTCGGGTGTGGTGATGTGAAAAGGTATCCGCTATGAGCAGAACTACTATCGATTTCGGGATCGACCTGGGTGTGCAGTATACGACCATCGCCGTGTGGGAAGGGGAAAATCCGGTCGTCATCAAGAACAACGACAACATGGATAACACACCCTCGGCGGTCTGGATCGACAAGAATAACCGGCTGAGTGTGGGACGGGTTGCCAGGCAACGCGTCGAAACGGAACCGGAGGATGCATACGCTGAATTCAGGCTGCAGATGGGCACCCAGGCCGAGTATCGCTTCGGTCGTAGTGGGCGGATGATGCACCCGGAGGAGTTGACGGCGGAAGTGTTTAAATCGCTGATCGCAGATGTGCAGCAGCGCCTGAGCGAAAACGTGCCGGCCGCCGTTATCGCCGTGCCGGCCGCCTTTGACGCGGTCCAACGGGATGCCACGCGCCGGGCGGCGGAGCAGGCCGGTTTGAAAGTTAGCCCATTCATCCTGGAACCAACCGCAGCCGCCATGGCCCTGGCTTATAAAAACCGGGCAGAAGAGGGACTGTGGTTGGTCTATGATCTCAATGAAAGCACCTTTTCTGCGGCCCTGGTGCAGCTCGCCGGGGGTAATTTTCAAATCCTCCGCCATGCCGGCGACAATCAGTTGGGGGTCCAGCGCATCGACTGGCAGGTTGTCGAGCACCTCCTGGCCCCGGCTGTGGCGGGTGAGTACAGTTTGCCAGATTTCGCGAGGGGCAATCCACAGTGGCGGCGAGCCTTCGCCCGGCTCAAACAGGCAGCCAGCGATGCCCGGGTGCGCCTGTCGACCGACGAGCGATATTTGATCGGGATCGATTTTTTATGCAGCGGGACAAATGGGGAGCCGGTGGCTTTCGAATACGAACTGACCCGTTCAGAGGTCGCCAATCTGGCATTGCCCTTGATTCAAAGCACGCTGGCAATTTGCGTGAATATGCTAAAGGATGCCGGGGTAAGCCCCGATCAAATATCTGCCATCATCCCGGTCGGAGAAGCTGTTCAGGCGTCCTACGTGGTTGAAAGCCTGGAAAACGCCAGGGATGGCCTGGGTGTGCGCCTGGACTTCAGCGTCGACCCGTTGAGCGTGGTGGCGCAGGGAGCGGCAATCTTCGCCGGGACGCAGCTTCTGGATGGGCAAACGTCAACCCCGGCGATTACCCTGGCAGCGCCAGCGCCGGTTGTAACTGTGGTGGAACAGCCTGAAACCGAAATATATCCAGAGCCTCTACCCACCCGGCCGGTCGCAGAAGAACTGGTTGCGCCCGCAGTAGAACCGATGCCGGCGATAGTTGAAACTGAGCTGCTTCCACCCATCCAGGTCTCTCTATTTGCCGGGCCGCAGCCGGAGAAAGCGGTGGAAACTATCGATTACGGGATAAGCCTGGGGCCTGATTATTGCGTCATCGCCCACCGTCAAACGGATCAGATCGAAGTGATTCCGACCGCCCAGGGTGGGCTGCTGATGCCGACCGCAGCCTGGCTGGATCCTGGCGGCCAGCTCCAGGTAGGAGCGATGGCCGTCCAGCACCTTATAGACGACCCTGGCAATTGCGCAAGCGGGTTTATCGGCATGCCCGTTGTTGGGCAGGCTTTCCGTTTCGAGCGGGATGGACGGCTGCGCAGCGCGCAGGAATTGATTGTAGCGGGGTTAAAAGCTCTACGTTCGAACGCCTTCGAGCAGACCGGTGAGACCGTACTGGCGGCTGTGATCAGCGTTCCGGCCGGATTGGATAGCGCCGGACGCGAAGACGTTCGATTGGCCGCCAGGCAGGCCGGTTTGACGCGGGTTGTGCTGGTGGATGAGCTGGAAGCCGCTGCCAGGGCCCAGGCTTTTCTTCATTCAGCCGCGCAGGCGACCTGGTTGGTATATAACCTGGGCGCCTGGTCTTTTCACGCGGCCGTAATAGCCAGGGATGGCGATAGAATGCGCACACCTGGCCAGGCGGCCAGCGGCGCGTTGGGCGACAAAGCGATTACCTGGGCGGTGGTGGACCGTCTGCTGACGCCAGACCTGGTCAGGCGGTCGGCGCTGGAGGATTTCCGACGTGAAAATCCACGCTGGTGTGAAATATACGCCAGGCTAGGGGCTGCGGCAGACGAGGCTCGCAATGCTCTGGCGGCGCAGGAAACTTACCAGTTTAGCATCGATTTTGACCGCGCCGGCGAGGCCAACCTTCCTTCCAGTTTGACCTTCACGCTCCACCAGGCAGACATTATCCGGGTAGCCGAACCGGTGCTAAAGGCCACCGTCGACCTCACTCGCCAGGCCCTGGCGCAGGCCGGGATTCCGGTTGAAGCGATAGACTGCGCCATCCTGGCCGGTGAGGCGACCCTGTCGCCCATTGTGGACGGGTACTTGAACGATAGACTCACGGGACTGGGGATGCGGATTGATTATTCAATCGACCCGCTTACCATCGCAGCCCAGGGCGCTGCCGCCTCCGGCGCAACCCCGGCATGTTTCGAAGAAGAATTCGAGCCTGCCATGCAGGGCCCCGCTGCCGCAGAGACGGACGAGACGCCGGTAAATTACGTTCAGGTTCTCGACCGGCTGGCAGAGGCGCGAGCGCGCCTGTCACAGGCGCGCCAGGAAATCCAGGCCGGCGGGGACAATATGTTTGGATTGGCGTTGGAAAAGCTTTTGGCTGACCTGGATGAAATCACCCGTGAGGTAAATTTGGATTTAAGTAGCCAATCGAACGGCGAGCAATCCATCTGAGCCCGAAGGAACCCGGTTGGACGATCACGAAGATGAAGGGGTAATAGAAGTGTATCCGCGCTTTTATCTGTATTGATGGGGGAAATCACATCACAACTCACGATTAATTTACGATTGCTTTACGGGCAGCCAGTATATTGAAATTGTCCTTCGAACACAACCATGTGATCGTAAAAAGAGGAGTAGATGCCATGAACAAGATTATGAAACTCGCCATTGTTGTAGTGATAGCAGTGACCATCCTGGCCTGCAGCATACCATCCGGGCTGGTCCGTCCCCGCCCCTCCCAGCCAGCTCAGGGTCCCGGCCAGCCTGTCAAGCCGGAAACAATGATTAAGACCCCCAATTACGTTGTTTTTTCCACCCCAGAAGAGCTTCAAAATTCCAACGATAAGTTCTTCTCAATTACCTTCGATGCAGCCAAAACCGCTGCCATTGAGAAAATTAACGGCAAAGATGTATTGATTTTAAAAGGGGCAGTGATTGATTTTATCCTGCCGGCGATCAAGTTGACTCCCCTGAAGCGCTCGGATATCGGCGGGAAAGAATTGATTAATCAGGTTGAAATGTACTACGATCCGGCGACGAAGAGTACGGCGTTCATCATCCGGTTTGCCACCGCCGGGCAAGGAAAAGGTATGGGCAATATCGGCCTTTCTGTCGCAGCGGGTTTCAACCTTGCGGGGGACCTTTACACGCCAATCCTGGAATCCGGGTTTTCGGCTCAGAATGGGAAGACGTCAACCGGGAGCGCCTGCATTTACTCTGAAGACCATGCCAAAAGCGATCTGCAGTCAATCGGTAAAAATGCAGAAACCTATACCTCTTTCCTGGGTGGAGAGACGACGGATTGTTTCTATTATTATGGATTTGTTTTGTACGATGCTCTAGCTTCGCAAGAAGAGCCCTATTTTGAGTTCAATCGTGGGATTAACGAAATGGATTGGGACCTCACTCCTAAACCATAATCAAAAGGCAAGCGCATCCATAAAACGTCGGAATAGCTTTATCCAAAGGAGGATAAAATGGCAAACCAATCAACAGCCGATATGTTGCTCGGGACAATTGAAAAAATGGCCCAGGAAGAGTCTGATAAAGGAAATCTCGATAAGGGCATGAAAACGTTGAGCGCATGGATCGAAACCACCGAAAACCATGAAAGCCGGCAGACGCGCCAGTTCTACGGCCCTTACATGGTACGCCTGTACAGCCTGCGCGCCCGCCTGCAGTATGAGCACAGCCACAAGGGCAATGATCGCAAAATGGTCGACGCGGCGTTGAAGGATATGCAACGCGCCGAACAGTACTTTGATTATTACTTCTATGGAATCGATCCGGCTCAAAAGCAAAGGTATAAAGAATACATCTACAATATGCTGTGCGATGACTCCCGCCTGCGCCAGGATAGTTATGCCGGGTTATCCGATTTGGTTACGACCATTCCACCTTCACCGGGCGGGGTCGCTCCGTCCTCGCAGGAAAAAAAGGCGCCTCTGGGAGGAATCATGGAGGGACCTATATCCAGGATCAATCCCAAGTGGATCGACCTGCTCGTGCCCTTCCTGATCGGCGCAGGTCTGTGGGCGGCCGCTATTTTGATGGTTGCATTCGGATCGAACGGCCAAAATAATGGACTTGCAACCATCGGCATCATCCTTATTATCGTTTATCTTTTCATGAGTATTAATGGTTGGAACGCATTGGCTGACCGAGGCAGAGGTGGTGAGCAATTGAGGGCCTTTCTCGTCATCATTCTAGCAGGCACAATCGTTGGCCTGGTGCCGGTGGCCTACTGGACCGGAAAATGTGTTTTGAAATGGACACATAAAATATAAACAGGCCTGCGGCCCGTTGCCATCTTTACTTTACGATTTCTTCACGGTGAGTAAGGTAAGATAAGTATAAGAAACCCCAAAAAGAGTCAAATCAAGCATTACTGATATGGACGAGATGAAATCGAAACTGCCTTATAGAGGAGTATCCCATGGAACAACACTGGACCAGATTCCCCTGCCCAAACTGCGGCAAGATCGTTCAGCAAAATTGGAGCAAGTGCCTGTACTGCGGCAGCGATTTGAGCGCCGAAAAGGAAAAACGCGCCAGTATGGCTCAGGCTGTACCTCCGGCAGAACCGCCGGCCGCGCCCGCTGTAGAACCCCCCGCAGTGGCTCCTGCGCAAATACCCAGCCCTGAAAAACCGGCTGAGGAGCCTGCCCAGGCTGTCGCTCAGCCTATCCCTCAGGCTGCGCCCGCCCCTAAAGCGCCGGCTGTGCAAACCCCGCCGGTTCCTCAACCTGCTCCTCAGGCTGCGGCGGCCTCGAAAGCGCCGGTTGTGCAAAGCCCGCCGGTTCCTCAACCTGCTCCTCAGGCTGTGGCGGTTTCCAAAGCGCCGGCTGCACAAACCCCGCCTGCCTCCAAACCACCCGCAGCCCCAAAGCCGGCTGCCCGCCCGCCAACCGCGCCCCTCAAACCTTCTCCCTCTTCACCTTCCCCAACCCAAACAAAATCCAAAGCCATGCCAGTTTGGGGCTGGATATTGATCGGTGTGATGGGGGTAGGCTGCCTGGGGATGACCATCATCACCGGACTGTTCTTGACCGGAACACTGCCGCCCAAATCCTATCAGCCTGCCGCGGCTCAACCGACAACCCAGAGCGTTTTCTTTGTACCTACCCCCACACCGGCCTACCAGGAGCCGGCTGCCCCCAGCGTTCCGACCATGATACCGTTCGAAGCGACCCAATCGGATGTCAGCCAACCGACCCCGGTGTCAGCCGCGACCGTTGCGCCGCAACAGGCCCTCCCTTTAACCTTGCAGGCAACCTGGTTCTCCCCAGAGAAAAATTCACCCACCACAGTTTATTATGCCGTTATCATCGCTAATCCGAATCAAGGCTTGGCAATCGAGAATGCCCGCCTGCAGGCGGTCGCCTACGATGCATCCGGAGTGATCCTGGCGACTACCGATAATTATTTATCCGTGGTTTTGCCCGGAGTGCAGGTTGGCATGCTGGGAATGTCTCCCTTTAATATCCCGCAAAATACCACGGTGGCGAAGGTGGATGTCAAAGTGACCGACGTGGGCCAGGCGGTACCATTCGATTTGATCGGCAGCCCATTCACTTTCGACAAGATTGCCTATTTCGATGATCCAGACTGGCCCGTGGCAACCGGGATCCTGAAAAATCCGCAGAATGCCGATTTTAGCGATGTGGCGGTCTCGGCCATCGCTTACGACGCGGCCGGAAACATCGTCGGGGCGGGCAGCGGTGATCAACCCAATTACCTACCGGCCGGGGGAGATGTGCCCGTGTCGGTGCGAATGAAAGTCAACGGTGCGATTGACAAAATCGTGATGTACTCAATGTTTTCGAGCGCCTCGAACGCAGTCACTCAACCGGATAAAAATTTGCCTGTTGTGGGTGCTACTGGCGTCAGGCAGGACGACAATGGCAATGTAAATTTTATTTTCCTGCTCGATAACCCGGGCACGGGTAAGGTGCTGCAGTATCTGTCCTACCGGGCTGCCATCTTTGATTTGAACGGCAGGGTGCTGGCAATCACCACCGGGCAAATCAATTCGATCTTCCCGGGTGAGCGCCAGGCTCAGACCGGGTCGACGCGTTTACCTGCCAAGACCACGGCCGCTAGCATACAGATCCAGGTGATACCGCCCCGCGATGAATACGACAGCATGGGCCTGGTAGCGAGCGGTTTGACCGCTAACCCGCTCAAGGCCGATCAGGTAGCCTTCTTCCCAAGCGATTACGACGCCAGAGTGACTGGAATGGTCATCAATTCATCTGACCAGGAGGTTCAGGCCAGGGTGGTGGCAGTGGCTTATGACGCCAGTGGCAATCTCATCGCAGGCGCTGAAACCTATCTTACTTCCGTCCCGGGTAATTCAAAGGTGGCGGTCGAAATCCACTTTTATCCGAAAGTTACTCCGGCTAAAGTCGAAATTTATCCGAGCATTTCAGGGGTGAAGCGGTAATTTCAATTTGTCTGATATACTGATAAAATTGTCCAACCTGAACGCTTCTTACCTGCCTTCACACACTCCCCCCTGGTTGCTCTCGATTATTCATGAAAAAGCACAATAATATTCTTAATTTAGCCTGGCTATCTCCTTTATTGTTTGCGGCCTTCCCAATCCTGGCGCTTTGGCAGACTAATTTCGGTTTGATGGATCCGATTGAAGTTTTGCGCCCCCTGATGGAAGCACTGATCGCGGCAGTGATCCTCTATTTTTTATTCAAGCTGATCATCAGACATGCCACCCAGGCCGGATTAGCCAGCACACTCATCCTTATTCTATTCTTTACCTATGGGCAGGTCTACGGCTTGCTGCGCCAGATGCCCACGATCGGCGTCCAGATCGCCCACCATCGCATTTTAGCCGCGCTCTGGGTATTGGCCTGCCTGGGTGGAGGATTCCTGATCTTGAAATTCGGCAGCCGGTTGTCAGGGGTTACTCTATTCCTCAATTCCACCGGGGCGGTCTTGCTGATCCTGGTAGGCTGCCAGTTGGGCTACTCACAGTACCAACAATCAATGGCGACTTCTCCAAAGGAGGAGGTAAGCGGAAAAAGCGCTTCAGTTTCGAATAAACAGCCAGAAGTTGATCGATCCAATCTCCCTGATATATATGTGATTCTGCTGGATTCTTACGCCCGCAGCGATGTCTTGCTTGACAGCTTCAACTACGACAACCAGCCTTTCATCCAATCGCTAACCAAACTCGGCTTTGTCGTCCCGCAATGCTCCATGTCAAATTATGCCTACACGGCTTTTACCATGTCTTCGATGTTCAATATGAATTACCTGGATGCCTTCTTTCCCAACCTCGATCCGCAAGGGACCGGGAAAAATTTTGCAGATTTCGGAAATTATATTCTGCACAGCCAGGTGCGCCAGGATCTAACTGCATCAGGGTATCGGACCATTTCCTTTCAATCGGATTATGACTGGAGCGAATTCAAGGATGCAGATGTGTTCTACAAGGCAGAAATCCCACAGAGTGTAATGGTCGAAATTTTCAGCCATTCGGATTTCGACGACGAATTGAACCAGACATCCCTCATGAAAATATTGGTAGATGAGGCAGAAGTATCGCCAGGTTTGAGCAAAGAATTGTCCAAAGTTGACAGCTCTTATAATCTGCTGATCACAAATTTATTCAAACTGGCCGATAAGAAATATTATCGGTTAATGAGCGCGCTTGACCGGTTGGAAAGCCTGCCGCAGGTGAACGGCCCCAAATTTACCTACCTGCACATTATGGCTCTCCACGAGCAATATGTAGTGGGCCCGAACGGTGAATATCAAAATACGAGCTTGAGTTCCGGATATAGAAACGCCCTGATCTACCTGAACCGCCGGATGTTACAGATCTTGCCCAAACTCATCCAGGATTCCCAGGTCCCGCCTATCATTATTCTAATGAGCGATCACGGTATTAAACCAGGAGAGGACATCCGGCTGTCCAATTTCGAGGCGATCTATATGCCGGGCGCAAATAAACAAACGATATACCCTTCGATTACCCCGGTCAATTTCTTCCGGATTATCTTTAATACCTATTTTAACGGGAGTTATCCGTTATTAAAAGACACCAGCTATAGTTTTGTCCCGGATCACCGTCAAGATTTTTACGCCATTCCCCCAAGCTGCCCAAAGTAAAAGATCTGTCCGTCTTTCTATTGGTGGGCGTTCATTCGTACCTATATTTAATGCGCAAAATATAGGTCGGAAAGGAAGAACGCCAACGAAGACTCCCATCCCATTTCCTAATGTAAAATAGAGAGAAGTTTATCCATACCTGTGAAAATTATCTTCTACGGGCGTTGCACGGTAGAGTGCCTGGAGGTATCAATATGGTAGAGGTCGTCATCATCGATGCGGTACGCACACCCATCGGGGCGCTAGGCGGCGAACTGGCCGCGGTTCGGCCGGACGACCTGGCCGCCCTGGTGCTGAAGGCGCTGATCCAGCGCACCGGCCTGGACCCGGCCCTGGTCGAAGAGGTTTACCTGGGCTGCGCCAACCAGTCCGGCGAGGATAACCGCAACGTGGCCCGCATGGCAGCGCTGCTGGCGGGCTTTCCGGTGGAAGTGCCGGGTCTGACCGTCAACCGCCTGTGCGCTTCGGGCCTGGCGGCGGTCAACCTGGCGACGCGCGCCATCCGCTGCGGCGATGGGGATATTTTTATTGCCGGTGGGGTAGAAAGCATGTCGCGCGCCCCTTATTCGATCCCCAAAGCCGAGCAGCCCTACGCTTTCGGCAACCTGACCGCCTGGGACACCGCCCTGGGCTGGCGTTATCCCAACCCGAAGTTCCAGGAGTTGTACGGCATCGAAGCGATGGGCGAGACGGCCGAGAATATCGCCGACCTGACTGGAATCACGCGCCAGGAGCAAGACGCCTTCTCGCTGGAAAGCCACCGCCGGGCCGTGGCGGCTATCGATTCCGGCCGTTTTGCCGAAGAGATTGTCCCGGTGGAAATCCCGCAGAAAAAAGGCGAACCGCGCCGGGTGACCACCGACGAACGCCCCCGCCGCGATACCAGCCTGGAGGCTCTGGCGCGCCTGAAACCGGCCTTTCGCAAAAATGGCACGGTGACGGCCGGGAATTCCTCCGGAATGAACGATGGCGCCGCCGCCGTTTTGCTAATGAGCGAAGGGCGCGCTCGCCAATTGGGACTACAGCCCAAAGCACGTATCCTGGCCAACGGCGCCGCCGGCGTACCCCCGCGCATTATGGGCCTGGGGCCGGTCCCGGCGGTCACCAAAGCGTTGGGGCGCGCCGGTCTGCAGGCTGGCGACCTGGACCTGGTGGAGATCAACGAGGCCTTTGCAGTGCAGACCCTGGCGGTCATGCGCCAGTTGGAGTTAAGCCCCGCCATTACCAACGTGAACGGCGGGGCAATTGCCCTGGGCCACCCGCTGGGCTGCTCGGGGGCGCGGATTCTAACTACTTTATTGTACGAGATGCAGCGCAGGGCTGTCCCCGCCGGCAGGCCGCTAAAGGGAGCCGCCACCCTGTGCGTGGGGGTCGGCCAGGGTGAGGCGACGATTGTGGAGGGAATTTCATGAAAGTTCTGGTGACCGGTTCGACGGGCTTCATTGGCGGGGCGTTGTGCCGGGAGTTGACGGGGCGCGGGCACGAGGTGCATGCTTTCCATCGCGCCTCCAGCGCCTTGCGCGTGCTTGAGGACTTACCCGTTGTGCACGAGATCGGCGACCTGACCCAGCCGGCATCTATTTTAGCGGCCATGCAGGGCATCGAAGTCGTCTTTCATGCCGCAGCGTTACTGGGCGGCAACGACGACCCGGGGCGCATGTATGCCATCACCGTCGAAGGCACACGTGCCTTGCTCGAAAGCGCCCTGAAAGCCGGGGTGCGCCGGGTGGTGCACACCAGTTCGGTGGCTGCCCTGGGGGCGCCTGAAAGTGGGCCGGTTGACCGGCCCTGCTTGATGGATGAAAGCCACACCTGGAATTACCGTCCCGAACGCTGGTCGTACGGCTACACTAAATATCTGGCCGAGTTGGAAGTGCAAAAAGCAGTCGCTGAAGGCCAGGACATTGTCATTGTCAACCCGAGCGTGGTGTTTGGCGCCGGCGACGTTTACCGCCAGACCAACTCGCTGGTGGTGCAGGCCGCTCGCCACAAGCTGCCCGCCCTGATCGAAGGCGGGGCAAATTTCGTTCACCTTCAGGATGTGGTGGATGGTCACCTGGCTGCCCTGGAAAAAGGGCAGTGCGGCGAGCGTTACATCCTGGGCGGGGAGAACCTGACCCTGGTTAAGGCCATCGAGAAAGTCTGCGCGGTGGTGGGAGCGCGCCCGCCGTTGATCGTGCTGCCAGGGAGTGTGGCCAGGGCCCTGGCCGGCCCGGCCACGTTATTTGGCAATTTCCTCGACCTGCCTGTTGGGCCGGAAATGTTCTACCTGGCGGGGAAGTATTTTTATTACGACTGCCGCAAGGCGCAGGCCGAGTTGGGATTAGGCACGCCTCGGCCGGTAGAAGAAGGCATGGCGCAGGCGTATGCCTGGTTCCAGCAGGTTGGGGCGCTGCCTAAGAAGAAGGAACTGCAGCCGCAGGCGCAGGGATAAACCTCATATTCACCAGTATGAGCAGGGAGAAAGGGGATTAACAAGACAGGAAGAGGTGGGTTAGAAAACGTGCTCCATCCCTAATTTAATCCGGAGGAAATTATGCATAACGAACCAATCATCCGGCCCATCCGAGTGGAAGAAGCACCAGAAGTGAAGCGCCTGATTTACTCTATCGCTCACCCATTGATGGAGCCGCAGATGACGCTTGAAGAATTAATGGGTCTATGGGAAGGTTGGGGCGTATTCGCGGACCTCGACGATGTTCAGAAAAACTACTTTGACAACGGCGGGATCTTCCTTGTAACCGAGATCAGCGGTCGAATAGTGGGTACTGGTGCCTTCAAGCGTTATACCGAGAGCCACCTTTTCTTACCAGGTGGCCGCCTTCACACTCGCCATGAGGGCCTTCGCACCGGCGATGGGGTATGCGAGGTGCGCCGCATTACTCTCTTGCCTGAATGCCGTGGACAGAAACTGGGTTACGCCCTGATGCTGGACCTGATCCGCCGCGCTGGCGAGATGGGCTACACAAAAATGGTCCTTTGGACCGACCCGATCAAACTTCACCGAGCGGTTGCCTTCTACTACCAAATCGGCTTCACCGAAATCCCCATCGATGGGACTGACGCCGATGAACTGTGGATGGGAATGGAGATCTAATCTCCTCTGTGGGATTCTTTAATGTTAAAGTTTCAGCTTTCCCTAAACCCCACATGCTATAATATTTTTTATGTCCTTCGCCCATCTGCACGTCCACACCGAATACTCGCTGCTGGATGGTTTTTCAAACATCAAGAAATTGGTGGCACGCACAAAAGAATTGGGCATGCCGGCGGTGGCAATCACCGACCACGGCACCATGTACGGGGTGATCGACTTTTATAACGCGGCATTGAGCGCCGGCGTCAAGCCGATCATTGGCCTGGAAGCCTACATGGCAGCGCGGCGCATGACGGATAAAGACGCCCGCCTGGATAAGACTTCTTCGCACCTGCTGCTGCTGGCCGAAAACCAGGCGGGTTATCAAAACCTGCTCAAGATCGCTTCGGCGGCCCAGCTGGAGGGGTTTTATTATTATCCGCGCGTCGATCACGAGTTCCTGGCCGAACACGCCGAGGGACTGATTTGCACCTCCGGCTGTATGTCGGCGGAAATCCCGCGCATCATCCGCGACCAGGGGCCCGAGGCCGCCCGCAATAGAATAGACTGGTATTACGACGTTTTCGGCAAGGAAAATTTCTTCTTCGAGCTGCAGCAGCACAATATTCCTGATCTGGGTACCATCAACCGCGGCTTGCTCGAACTTGGCCCGCGTTACCAGGCGCGCTTCCTGGCCACCAACGATGCCCATTACATCAACCCGGACGACTGGCGCTTTCAAGATATCATGCTGGCGATCCAGACCGGCTCGCTGTTGAGCGACCCTAACCGCATGCGCATGACCGACCACAGTTATTACCTGCGCACGCCGGAAGAGATGGCCGAACTGTTCAAAGAAGTCCCCGAGTCGATCAGCAATACCCTGCTGGTGGCGGATCGCTGCAACGTAGACCTGAAGACCAAGGGGTACCACCTGCCGCTTTTCGAAGTCCCCGATGGCTTTACCACCGAGACTTACCTGCGCAAGCTGTGTGAAGAGGGGCTGCGGAATTGTTACGGCGACCAGGTGGATAGTGACCCGCGCATCCACGAGCGCCTGGATTACGAGCTTTCGGTCATCCACGACATGGGTTTTGACGCTTATTTCTTGATCGTGTGGGACCTGTGCCGCTATGCCAAAGACCAGGGCATCTGGTATAACGTGCGCGGTTCTGGCAACGGGTCGCTGGTGGCGCACACCCTGGAAATCACTTCGATCGAGCCGCTGGGGCTGGACCTGATCTTCGAGCGCTTCCTCAACAAGGGCCGCATCGAGATGCCGGATATCGACCTGGATTTTCAGGACGACCAGCGCGCCAGGATGATGGAATACTGCGCCAGGCGTTACGGCGACGATAAGGTGGCCCAAATTATCACCTTTGGCACGCTGGGGGCGCGCGCCGCCATCCGCGACGTAGGGCGGGTGATGGATGTGGTGCTGGCAGAGGTCGATAAGGTCAGCAAGCTGATCCCTGCCATTCCGGGCAAACCGGTGACGATCAACGATGCCCTCGAACAGGTGCCTGAGCTGAAAGAGTTGTATAACTCTACCGATTATTTGAAGGATTTGATCGATACGGCCTGCCATATGGAAGGCGTGGTGCGCAACGCCGGTACGCACGCCGCCGGGGTAATCATTACCGATAAACCCCTGGTGGAATATGTGCCGCTGCACCGCCCGACCAGCGGCTCGGAAGACTCGCCGATCAAGACCGTGGCCCAATTCGAAATGTCGGTGATCGGCAAGCTAGGCCTGCTCAAGGTCGACTTCCTGGGGCTGGTCACGCTGACGGTGATGCAGCGCGCCTGCGATTTGATCAAAGCTCGCCATGGCATCAGCTATTCCCTGGACAACATCCCCATCGATGACCCTGAAGTCTACCAGTTCTTGACTGCCGGGCACACCGCCGGGGTCTTCCAACTGGAAGGTACGGGGATGACGCGTTTCCTGGTGCAGATGAAGCCCAAGAACCGGGATAACATCATCGCCATGGTGGCGTTATACCGTCCGGGGCCAATCGAGTTCATCCCTTCGTATATCAAGCGTATGCACGGCGAGGAAGCGGTCACCTACCGGCACGAAGCGCTGAAACCCATCTTCGGCGACACGTTTGGCATCCCTATTTACCAGGAACAGATCATGTCGGCGGCCATGCGCCTGGCCGGTTATTCTCCCACGGATGCGGATGAATTGCGCAGCGCCATTTCCAAGAAAAAAGCCGAAGCGATTGCCAAACACCGCCAGAAGTTTATCAAGGGCGCCGCCGAGAATGGCATGGCGCAGGAAATCGCCGAAGCGATCTTTACCGATTGGGAAAATTTCGCCCGGTATGGCTTCAATAAATCCCACGCGGCCGATTATGGCGTGATCGCCATACAGACAGCCTTCCTGAAAACGAAATACACGGTTGAATTTATGACCGCCTTGCTCTCGGCTTCCAAGAACGAGGCCGAGAAGGTGGCGTTTTACGTGGTGGACTGCCGCAGCATGGACATCGACGTGCTGCCCCCCAGCGTCGACAGCAGCGTGTGGGATTTCAGCATCGAAGATCGCCCCGAGCAAAAATCGGCCATCCGTTTTGGGCTGGGAGCGATCAAGAACGTTGGCAACAGCCCGGTCGACTTGATCGTCAAAGCCCGCGCCGGTGGCCCGTTCCGCGACCTGAACGATTTTGCCCGCCGGGTAGACCTGCGCGCGGTTGGTAAACGCTCGCTGGAGAGTCTGATCCGGGTGGGGGCGATGGACCACTACGGCCCCCGGCGGGCTTTGCTGGAAGCTGCCGACCAGCTTATCTCGGTCAGCGCTTCGCACTTCCGCGCCGCCCAGACCGGGCAGCTCAGTTTCTTTGGCTCGATCGAGGGCGTAGAAGAAGATATTACCCTGCCGAAGTCGGCTTCTATCGACCAGCGCGAACAGCTCGAATGGGAGCGTGAGCTGTTGGGGTTGTACGTTTCCGACCATCCTCTGACGCCCTACCTGCCGGTTCTGCAGAAAAAGATTACCCATTTCTCGGGCCAGCTTGGCGAGGCCGCCAACAAGGAAAAGGTGCTGGTCGCCGGCCTGGTGACACGCTACCGCAAAATCCAGACCAAGAAAAAAGACTGGATGGGTTTTGTGACCATCGAAGATATCCAGGGCAGCATCGAGTTGGTGCTTTTCCCGCGCGCCTGGAAGGAATTTTCCGGCTTGATCGATCCGGACGTGGTTATCAGCGCCGAAGGCCGGGTAGATGCGGCTTCGGGCGACCCAAAAGTGCTGGTCGATAAAGTTAAGGTTGAAACGATCGATTCAGCCCCCGGCGAAGCATCCCCGGCCCAGCCGGACCGGCCGCCCAGCCGGGAGGATCTGGAATTTATCTACCAGGAAGATGAACCACCCGCGCCGCCACGCAGCCCCAATCCACCGGCCCAGTTACACAAAGCCTCTGAATCAACGGATGTGTGGGATGAAGACGGCCCGCCGCCGCCTGAATTTCCGGACGATTGGCCGCTGTCTCCTCCGCCGGAAATGAGCCTGGGAGGGGTATCCGGGGTTGGCAAGCTGCCTCTGGCAGCCATTGCCGGAACGCCTGCGCCTGTGAAGGAAGCGGTTCGTCCCGCCGAAAAACCTGTCCCCGTGGCAAAGCGTGAGCCGGCAACCCAGCCTGCGCCCGCAATCCAGCCAGCCGCGGCGCTGAGCAGTCTGCCGCCTGAACCCCAGGCGCCTGTGTTTGTGCCGGTCTCTTACATTCCTCCACCCGCTTCGATTAGCGCTTCGGTGCGGGAAAGCGATATGCCGCGCATGATCACGGTGGTGCTGCGTTCATCCGGCAACAAGGAACGCGATGCCCGCCGCCTGAAGGTTGTCTTCGGCTTGATGGTCTCTTCGCCCGGTAAAGACCGCTTTTCATTCATGGTGTTCGAGCAAAACAGCCGTTACATGCTCGAGTTCCCCAACGAGACCACCGGGATTTCTCCTGAGCTTGTGCGCCGCCTGACCGCCGTGGTCGGCGAAGACAACTTCAGTATCGAACCAATCCAGATTCAATAAACCTTTCAGTCTGGTTCGCGCAGGTGAGGGAAGAGCAGCACTTCGCGGATCGAGTGCTGGTCGGTCAGCAGCATGGTCAGGCGGTCGATGCCCATGCCAAAACCGCCGCAGGGCGGCATACCATAGGACATGGCACGCAGGTAATCCTCATCCATGGGGTGGCGTTCTTCATCTTCGGCCTTGTATTCGCGTCCCATTTCTACGAAGCGCGCTTCCTGATCGAGCGGATCGTTCAGTTCGGTGAAGGCGTTGCACAATTCCATCCCACCCATAAAGCCTTCGAAGCGCTCGACGACGGTCGGGTCGCCCGGTTTGCTTTTAGCCAGCGGGGAAATATCACGCGGGTAATCGTATAGAAAGGTGGGTTGGATGAGCGTGGGTTCGAGGTAGTCGCCGAGCAGGCCGTCGATCAGCTTGCCGCGGGCCGTGCCCGGTTTGGGGTTCATTCCGCGCTGGCGCATACCTTCTGCCAGGCTTTCATCGGTGGGATAAAGGGCCAGGTCGATGCCGGTGGTCTCGATCAGGCCGAGGCGCAGATCCACCCTTTTCCAGGGTGGGTTCAGGTTGATCTCATGGCCGTTGTACGTCACGCTGCGCGTCCCAAGCACCTTATCGGCGACGAAGGCAATCATATCTTCGGTGAGCTGCATGACCTTCAGGTAATCGGCATAGGCCATGTAGAATTCGATCTGGGTGAATTCGGGGTTGTGTTTGTAGGATACCCCTTCATTGCGGAAGTCGCGCCCGATCTCGTAGACCCGGTCGAGCATGCCTACCAGCAGGCGTTTGAGATACAGCTCGAAGGAGATGCGCAGGTACAGATCCTGTTTGAGCTGGTTATGGTGAGTGATAAACGGTTTGGCGGCTGCCCCGCCGTAAATCGGTTGGAGGATGGGGGTTTCCACTTCCAGAAACTCGTGCTCGTCCAGGAACTGCCGCACGGCCTTGATAATGGCGGCGCGTGTGCGGAAAATTTTGCGTACATCCGGGTTGACGGCCAGGTCCGCGTAGCGCTGGCGGAAGCGGGTTTCCGGGTCGCTCAGGGTAGCATGGCGGACGATTTGCCCGTCGACGACTTCGTCCTTGGCCGCCGGCAGGGGAGTGATTGCCTTGGCGAGCATGCGGAAAGCGGTCACGCGCAGGGTAATTTCGCCGGTGCGGGTGCGGAACAATTCCCCTTCGGCCTCGATAAAATCGCCCAGGTCGAACTCATCGGTGAGCTGGCGCATGGCCTCTTCCCCCAGGTCATTGACGCGGAAGAAAAGCTGGATGCGTCCGCTGACGTCTTCGATGTGAGCAAAGATAATCTTGCCCATCGGTCGCATAGCACGCAGCCGTCCGGCCAGGGTTACGTGTAGAGAGGGCGGCGTAGCACCCTCGGCGGCGGTTTCTGCCTCGGTGAAGGCCTGGATAGCCACATGGGTGGAATGGGTGGGGTTGGCACGCGTCGGGTAGGGTTCACGCCCGGCGCTGCGCATGCTGAGAATTTTTTCAAGACGGATTTTCTCAAGGTCGTTGTATTCCATTTTCACTCCAGCTTAAAAATGAGAAGGCTATAAAATAAAAACGCCCCGCCCATGGTTTCCAGGGCGGGGCGTGCAAATTTGCCCCAGATTAGTCGAGCTTAAGGATCTGGACGACAAAAGATCCCGCCGGCGCTTCCACCTGCACTTTATCACCGACTTTGTGGTTGAGCAACGCTTTACCAAGCGGTGATTCGTTGGAAATACGCCCGGAATTCGGGTTGGCTTCGGCTGCGCCCACGATGGTATAGGTTTCCGGCAAGCTGCCTTCTTCCTGGATGGTAACTTTTCCGCCAACCTGGACGGCTTCGGTTATCACAGGGACATTTTCGTCGATGACACGGGCCGTCGCCAGTAAAATCTCAAGCTCTTTAATGCGCCCTTCCACGAAGGCCTGTTCGTTCTTGGCGGCCTCATATTCGGCGTTTTCAATCAGCTCTCCGCCTTCCATGGCTTCATGGAGGCGATTGGCGATCTCTTGACGTTTGTAGGTGCGCAGGAAATCCAATTCGTCTTGTAGTTTCTTATAACCTTCACGAGTCAGGAATGAGGTTGGCATTAGAAATTCCTTGAGAAGATATCAGTTGTGATTTTCCGGCCCTGGAATAGTGTTTTTAATGCTTAATAGAAACAAAAACCACTCCTTGAGGAGCGATTTCCATCATGACACGTATTAGCCCTGGCAGGTTTACTATTACAGCCCCATCATAACATAGTTTAAT
>VFSW01002348.1_pt1 | contig 28584 bp, 29 predicted proteins | sample 5358111 | NCBI WGS metagenome assembly VFSW01 (sample SAMN11554181, study PRJNA540505) | mine drainage metagenome | isolation source: sediment from site ElyBrook_90M | place: USA: Ely Copper Mine, Vershire, VT | collected 2017 | reverse complement strand
TTTCGTTGATTCGCAGCCCCGATGCACTCAGTAGTGTGAGAGATTCGCGCTAGCCCATTTGGCTCCACGCTTGACGCTTTTCGGCACCCTCAGTATAGGTCCGCAACCTTTTTTCCCCATATGTTGAGGGTGCGGCGCCGGCGGCGCCGGGGACTGACAGGATTTCATACTATGGCAAGGCGCTGCGAACTGACCGGCAAGACACGTCAGATCGGGCATCGGGTGAGCCACTCGAACCGTAAGACCAAGCGGCGGTTCTTGCCGAACCTGCTGAACGTTACGCTATTGTCCGACTCGCTCGGCCGCTCGCTCCGCTTTCGGATTTCGGCCAACGCGCTGAAGACCGTCGATCACCGCGGCGGCCTCGATGCGTTTTTGCTGGCGGCCAAGGACGCGGAACTGTCACCGCGGGCGCTGGAGATTAAACGGCAGGTCGTCAAGAAGCGCGGCGCCGCTGCGGCGTAGAGCATCTATTCTATCTCAAATACTTCTTGAGAATATGGGCTGCCGCGCAAGCCTGACGGCGGTATCGTCTATGCCTCATCTGCGAGACTGCGGACGAGGTACTACGCCTGCGCTCGGCGCGGCCGAACCGGACGCGACGCGCGTTCCTCGCTCGGGTTTTCCCCGAATAGTTCGGCGAGCTTTTCGGTCATGACGCCGCCAAGCTCCTCGGCATCGACGATGGTTACCGCGCGGCGATAATAGCGGGTGACGTCGTGGCCGATGCCGATGGCGATCAATTCGACCGGCGAGCGGGTTTCGATATCCTCGATCACCCAGCGCAGATGACGTTCGAGATAATTGCCGGCATTGACCGAAAGCGTTGAATCGTCGACCGGCGCGCCGTCGGAGATCATCATCAGAATCTTGCGCGTCTCCGGCCGCCCTAGCAGGCGCTTGTGCGCCCAGTCGAGCGCCTCGCCGTCGATGTTCTCCTTCAGCAGACCCTCGCGCATCATCAGGCCGAGATTCTTGCGCGCCCGCCGCCACGGCGCGTCCGCCGCTTTGTAGATGATATGGCGCAGATCGTTGAGCCGGCCGGGATTGGCCGGTTTGCCCTGCGCGAGCCACGCTTCGCGCGACTGCCCGCCCTTCCACGCCCGTGTGGTGAAGCCCAGGATCTCCACCTTGACGCCGCAGCGTTCCAGCGTGCGGGCCAGGATGTCGGCGCAGGTCGCGGCGACTGTGATCGGACGCCCGCGCATCGAACCGGAATTGTCGAGCAGCAGCGTCACCACGGTGTCGCGGAAGTCGGTGTCCTTCTCGCGCTTGAACGACAGCGGATGCAGCGGATCGACGATGACCCGCGACAGCCGCGCCGGATCGAGCAGGCCTTCTTCGAGATCAAATTCCCAGGCTCGATTTTGTTGCGCCAGGAGTAGCCGCTGCAGCCGGTTGGCGAGCCGCGCCACCACGCCCTGGAGATGCGATAGCTGCTTGTCGAGATAGCCGCGCAACCGATCGAGCTCCTCCGGATCGCAGAGATTCTCGGCGCCGATGATTTCATCGAATTTGGCGGTGAACGGCCGGTAGTCGGGGCCGCGCGGTTCGTTGCGATTGTGCCGGGGCCGCCACGGTTCGGCGGCGGTCTCCGAATCCCCCATCTCGGCATCGTCGGCCATGTCCGAGGCCGGAGCATCGACGGATTCCGCGGCGCTGTCGGGCAAATCATCGGCCGAAGCATCGGCTTCTTCGAGGCTCATGCGCTCGCTGTCGGCGGTCTCGGCGGCTTCGCCGTCCTGACCGGATTCCTCGCTGCGATCCTGTTGATCGCCGTCTTCGCCGTCTTCCTCCTCGGACTCGCTCGACCGATCCTCGCCCATGTCGAGCGAATCAAGCAGATCGTGCACCACGTCGCCGAAACGGCGCTGATCGGTGAGCACGCGTTCGAGGCGGTCGAGATTGCGGCCGGCGCGCTCTTCGATCAGCGGCCGCCACAGTTCGACAACCTTGCGTGCCGTCGTCGGCGGCGTTTCGCCAGTCAGCCGCTCGCGCACGATCATGGCGACGGCATCCTCGATCGGCGCATCGGCGCGGTCGGTGATCTCGTCGTACTTGCCGCGGTGAAAACGATCATCGAGCATGGCGGCGAGATTCTTCTTAACGCCGCCCATGCGCCGCGATCCGATCGCCTCGACGCGGGCTTGCTCGACCGCTTCGAACACTGCGCGGGCCTGTTGTCCGCCGGGAATGAGCTTGCGATGCACCGCCGGGTCGTGACAGGCGAGCCGTAGCGCGATCGAGTCGGCATGGCCGCGCACGATGGCCGCTTCCCGCTCGTTGAGCCGGCGCGGCGGCTCCGGCAGCCGCACTTTGTTCGCGGTAAGCCCCGGCCGCTCGGCGGCGAAGGCGACCTCGATATCGCTCTTGCCGGCAATCGCACGCACGCAAACCCCGACCGCGCGCTTGAACGGCTCGGTCGGCGCTTCCTTAGCCGGAGTCTTGGGTTTGATGTTTGAGGTCATAGGACGCGGGGCTCTTGATCTTCAGCGCGGCGGCGTCAGTCCGGCCCAGCCGTAGACTTCGCTGGTCAGCGCATCGACCAGATCGGGACGGTCAACTCCGGCCAGGTCGTCTCGCACCGGAAATCCGGCGGACATGACGCAAAACGCGAGTAGATGGTAGGATGGACGATACTTTTTCAGCTCCTGCGGTTCGATGATGACGGTTTGGCCCGGAATGACCGGGGTAATTTCGTCGCGTTGATAGACCACGTCGAAACCGGAGAGCCGCCAAACGTACGCGCGGCGTTCGGCGCGAAACAGAAACTGCGCATAAGTCGAAAATACAACGGCGATCCCTCGCACTTTTGAGGGAATATCGATGATGCCGGAAAGCTGCGCGATGGCGCGATCGCCCGCGAGCGTGACCAAAACCGGGCCTAGCCGGTGGGTCGCTTTCACGTTTCGCCCGGCCATGTCCTTCGAACGGCGTACGAATTCCGGACCGCTGGCATTAATCCAGCTCAGTCGCACCGCCGAGTCCTCGTGGTAGCAGTCGTTCATCTGCTCCCACAATCCGAGGTCGCGGCTGAGCCGTTCGCGCAAAATCAATTGCGAGACCGCAGTAATATCGGCAGCGTCAAGAACCGCTTTGTCCTGCACCGAGCTTTGAAGTGCGACGTTCGAGGTCATGTTTCTCCCTCCCCCCGGTACGGGAAGAGGTGACTGTCAGGACAGCGCGACGTTGACGGCAGACTCCGGCAATTCCTGCCCGAAACAGCGCTGATAAAACTCCGCCACCAGCGGACGCTCGAGTTCGTCGCACTTGTTGACGAAGGTCAACCGGAAGGCGAACCCGACGTCGTTGAAGATTTCGGCATTCTCCGCCCAGATGATGACCGTTCGCGGGCTCATGACAGTCGAGATATCGCCGTTCATGAAGGCGTTGCGGGTGAGATCCGCTACGCGCACCATCTTGCCGACGATGTCGCGGCCTTGGTCGGTGCGGTAGTGCTTGGCCTTGGAGAGGACGATCTCGACCTCGTTGTCGTGCGGCAGATAGTTCAGCGTCGTGACGATCGACCAGCGGTCCATCTGGCCCTGGTTGATCTGCTGGGTGCCGTGATACAGGCCGGACGTATCGCCTAAGCCGACGGTGTTGGCGGTCGCGAACAGGCGGAACGCCGGATGCGGCTTGATCACCTTGTTCTGGTCAAGCAGCGTCAGCCGTCCGGACGATTCCAGGACGCGCTGGATCACGAACATCACATCCGGTCGGCCGGCATCGTATTCGTCGAAGCAGAGCGCGATATTGTTCTGCAGCGCCCACGGCAGAATGCCGTCGCGGAATTCAGTGACCTGCATGCCGTCGCGGATCACGATCGCATCCTTGCCGATGAGATCGACGCGGCTGATATGGCTGTCGAGGTTGACGCGCACACAGGGCCAATTGAGCCGCGCCGCGACCTGCTCGACATGGGTCGATTTGCCGGTGCCGTGATAGCCGGTCACGATGACGCGGCGGTTCCTGGCGAAACCCGCAAGGATGGCGAGTGTGGTCGGCTTATCGAACCGGTAATCGGGATCGACGTCGGGAACGTGCTCATCCGGCTCGGAATACGCCGGCACTTCCAGGTCGCTGTCGATACCGAAAAGCTGCCGGATCGAGACCTTCATGTCCGGCAAGCCGGGTTCCGTTTCTGTTGCGAGACTCAATTCCACCTCCGTGACCCCGGAACGTCCGAGTGTCGCGTTTAGCCACGATCGGCCGCATCTACGGCCGGATGTCGCGCCAAACTTAGCAGAAGCCCACAACGCCGCGAAAGCCGCTATCCACCGGTCAGCAGAATCCCGCCGACTTCAGGTAATTGTAGGCCTGGATGATCTCCCGCAGCCGGTCTTCGGATGTGCGGTCGCCGCCGTTGGCGTCGGGATGATGCCGCTTTACCAATACCTTAAACCTGGTCTTGATATCGGCGCGCTTGGCGTCCGCTTCAAGCCCCAGCACGTCCAGCGCGCGACGCTGGGCATTGAAGATTTTGCGGGCCTCGGCCTCGGGCCGCGCATGCCCCGGGCGGTTCCCGCCGACGCCGCCCAACAGACTGAATGGGTCGTCAGCCGCCCAGCCGGAGGCGCGAAAGTCGGCTGAGCCGCGGCGGCCATCGCGGCGGCGGCCGCCGACGCCGCCGACCGAGCCCATTTTCCAGGTCGGGCGGTGGCCGGTGAGGTCTTCCTTCTGATATTTTGCGATCGCGTCATCGCTCATGCCGGCGAAGAAATTGTAGGAGTTGTTGTATTCGCGAACGTGTTCGAGGCAGAAGCGCCAATATTCGCTGGCGCGGAGCCGGCCCTTCGGTGCGCGGTGTGTCGCCGGCGCCCCGCAGTCCGGCCACTGGCATCCCGGCAGCTCGGTACGCTGGCGGCGGTCCTGGTCCGGCTTGACGCGAATCCGATCGAACAGGGGCGAGTCGTTACTCATTTTTACAATTATGCCGGTGTGTCGATGGCACCTTCAAGACTTGACAGGCAATAATACCCCGATCGCCGGCATTGATCCTCGTCGCCCGCTCGCTATCTGTGGTCGATGCAACCACGCGATCTCATCACCGAAAAGTTGCGCAAGGCTTTCGCACCCGACAGCCTTCGGGTCGAGGACGAATCCCATCGTCATGAAGGCCATGCCGGACACCGGCCCGGCGGCGAGAGCCATTTCCGCCTCTATATCGTGTCCGAGGCCTTTCGCGGAAAGAGCCGGCTCGAACGTCATCGCATGATCAACGCGACCCTTGCCGGCGAACTGGCCGGCGGCGTCCACGCGCTCGCCATCCATGCGGCGGCGCCGGGGGAAGGCGAATAGCCGCTTCGGCGACCGAATCTGCGCCATTGACGTATATGCGCCATTGGCGTATGCAATTTTCATGGCGCCGACGCTTCATGTCGTGGCGGAATTGCCGCAGTTTCTCCGCGACGTACAAGCGGCCGAGATCACTGCAAATGAGCATCGAGCAATCGTCGATGCTATCGCTGCCGATCCACGACAAGGAGACGAGATTCGCGGCTCCGGCGGCGTTCGCAAGGAGCGATTTGCCGGTCGCGGTAAAGGCAAGAGTGGAGGTTATCGGGTCGTCACGGCTTACTTTGGACCGAACGCTCCAGTGTATCTGATTGCGCTGTTGAGCAAGGGCGAGCGTGGAAACTTTACGGCATCCGAAATTGCGGTGTTTAAGGCCCTAACGAGCGAAATCGCCCGCTATTGGCGGAGGAGGACAACGTGAAAAAGCCCGCTGAAAGAATTGTCCAAGGTCTTCGGGAAGCTGCCGCACATGCGCGCGGCGAGGCGGTAGCTGGCTTGAAGGTGCACATCCCTCGTTCGGTGAACGTTTCCGCAGTGCGCCGGAAGACCGGGCTTTCGCAGGCGGCGTTTTCGCGCCGCATCGGCGTTTCCCCCGGCACACTACGCAATTGGGAACAAGGACGCCGCGCACCCGAAGGGCCCGCGCGCGTATTGCTGGCGTTGCTGGAACGCAATCCTCGTATCGTCGAGGACACTCTTGGCCGATAATAGAGACAGAAGGTCCGCGAGGCGCTCTAGCTCGCCTTAGCCGCCGGCACTTTGCGGATCAGCGGCGTGACGCGCAAAGCCGTGATGCGATTGCGGGTCTTGCGCAGAACCTGAAAGCGGAAGCCGTGGAACGTGAAGCTCTGTCCGGGTTCGGGGATCGACCGCGCTTCATGGATCACCACGCCGGCGATGGTCGTCGCCTCGTCGTCGGGGATATTCCAGTCCATCGCCCGATTGAGATCGCGCACCGGGACCGCGCCGTCGACGTTGACCGAGCCGTCCGGCAGCACGCGTACGCCGGGGACCGCGACGTCGTGCTCGTCGGTGATGTCGCCGACGATCTCCTCGACGATATCTTCGAGTGTGACCAGCCCTTCCATCTCGCCGTACTCGTCGACCACGAGCGCCAAGGCCGTCTTGCGGGCGCGAAACGCCTTGAGCTGTTCGTACAGCGGCGTAGTGTCCGGCACGAACCATGGCGGCGTTGTCAGCGACACAATGTCGATCTTGGAAGCGTCCCCGTCCGCCGCGTGCAAAGCGCGCAACAGATCCTTGGCGTGCAATACGCCGACGATGTTGTCCGGCGCGCCACGCCATAACGGCAGCCGCGTCACCGCGGCGGCAAGTACGGCATCGACAGTCTCTTGCGGCGGCTCGTCGGCGTCGAGCATGACCATCTTGGTGCGATGGATCATCACATCGGAAACGGTGAGCTCGCGCAGATCGAGCAAGCCGCCCATCATGTCGCGGTCGAGCTTTTCCACCACGCCGGCGCGGTGCATGAGATCGACCGCGCCGCGCAGCTCTTCGCGCGGCGACAGGATCGAGTGAATCTTGCCGGTCGGAACGCCGCCGCCACGCAAGATAAGCCGCACCAGCCATTCGACCGCTTTCAGGATTGGCGAGAACGTCGAGACTGTGCGCTCGATAGGTTGGGCAACAGCAAGCGCCACGCGATCCGGCGCGTTGAAGGCGGCGGTCTTCGGCAGCACTTCGCACAGCACGAAGATGAGCACCGTCATCGCGATGGTCGCGTAGATCACCCCGGCATGGCCAAAGAGCGCCAGCAGCAGGCCGGTCGCCAAGGTCGACGCCGCGATATTGGTCACGTTGTTGGCGAGCAATACCGCTCCGAGCATACGCTCGCGCGTTCCCAACAATCGGTTGACGATCGTCGCGTCCGCATTGCCTTGCTTCTCCAGCCGCATCATGGCGGCCCGCGAGGACGCGGTGAGCGCGGTCTCGCTGGCGGAATAGAACGCCGATACCAACAGGCAGATCACAACCGCCGCAACGGTCAACCAATCGTAAATCGTCATTGCCCGGTGAGCTTCTCGCTGAGAAACGCGCGCACATCCCGCGGGTCGACGCCGCTCTCAACAAAGGCGGAGCCAATCCCGCGCACCAGAACAAATGTAAGCATTCCGCGCTTCACTTTCTTGTCTTGCGCGATCAAATCCATCAGGCGATCGACCGAAGGCAGCCCGCCGGGGATATCCGCCGGCCGCGTCGGTAATCCGACCTGCTCGAGGTGGCGGATCGCGCGCTCGGCTTCGGCTGTGGAAATAACGCCCAACCGCGCCGAAAAGCCGAACGCGAGCGCCATGCCGGCGGCGACCGCCTCGCCGTGGAGAAGCCGTTCGGAAAAGCCGCAGGCCGCTTCCAGCGCGTGGCCGAAGGTGTGGCCGAGATTGAGTAGCGCCCGGTCGCCGGCTTCGCGCTCGTCGCGGGCAACGATCGCAGCCTTGGCGCGGCAGCTCACGGCAATGGCATGCTCGCGCGCAGACTTTCCGGAAAAATTGCCGCCCCTAAAGACGTCGCGCCAGTTCGCCTCCAGCCAGGAGAAGAATGCGGCGTCGCCGAGCAAGCCGTACTTGGCGACCTCGGCGTAGCCGGCGCGAAATTCGCGCTGCGGCAAGGTGTCGAGCGCGGCGGTGTCGTCAATCACCAGGATTGGCTGATAAAACGCGCCAATGAGATTTTTGCCGTGGGCGGAATTGATCGCGGTCTTGCCGCCGACGGAGGAATCGACCTGCGCCAGCAGCGAGGTCGGGACTTGCACGTAATCTATCCCGCGGCGCACCGCGGACGCGGCGAAGCCGGCGAGATCGCCGATCACGCCGCCGCCAAGGGCGATAACCAGATCGCCGCGCTCGATCCGCGCCGCAATGATCGCCTCGCAGACTTGCTCGAATACGGCAAAGCTCTTCGAGCCCTCCCCGACAGGAACGATGACGCGGCTCGTTGGCACGCCGGCTTCGGCAAGCGCGGCCTCGACGGCGGGGAGGTGAGACCGCGCGACATTCTCGTCGGTGACTATTGCGGCTTTGGTACCAGGGCGCAGCGCTGCAACGCGGGTACCGAGCGACGCGATCAGGCCGCGCCCGATGACGATGTCGTAGCTGCGGTCGCCAAGCGCGACCTTGACTGTCGTAGGATCGTTGCGAAGCGGCGCCGTCATGGACCGGCCTCTCGCTCGGGCGGTGCCGCCTCCCCCAGCCGCGAGGCAAGTGCCGTCATGATGTCGGCAACGATGGCCTCGTGCGCCACCTCGCGCGACTGCACCGTCAGGTCGGCTTGCGCATAGATAGGCTCGCGCTCCACCAGCAACGCGCGCAACGTTTCGCCGGGATCGGCGGTTTGCAACAGTGGCCGATCATTGCGGCGCTTGTTAATCCGCCGCATCAGCACGTCAAGCTCCGCCTTCAACCAAACGGAGACGCCTTTGCCGCGGATGGCGTCGCGCGTCTTTGGATTCATGAATGCGCCGCCGCCGGTCGCCAGCACCTGCGGGCCACCCTCGAGCAACCTCGCAATGACGCGCGCCTCGCCGCTGCGAAAGTACTCCTCGCCGTGATGGGAAAAAATGTCGGCGATGCTCATACCGGCGGCTTTCTCAATCTCCGCATCGGCGTCGACAAACGGGATCGCCAGCCTGGCGGATAATCGCCGGCCGACCGACGACTTGCCGACCCCCATCATGCCGATCAGCACGATCGAGCGCCGGCCAAGGCTGGCGACGATCGCGGCCGCATTGGTGTCCTTTTGTAAAGCAATATCAGTCATATATCGTTAAAGCCGCGAAGTTGCGCTGGACGCCCTTGTGGCCAAGGCTGGAACATCCGGATCGCCTGCCGAGTAACTTGCCCGTTCCGGCTGAACATGATCGTACTCGGTCCCGTTCGCCGGCACCAATGGGATGAGCGCGAGCACCTGACGATGCCGAGCCTGGTTCGGTTTCTTACCATCGTCGCGGTACTGGGTCTGGCCATCTATGGCGGCCTTTATTCGCTGGCGCATTTCGTTCAGCCGAAACAGCGGGAAATTACCGTCTCGGTCCCGCCCGACAGATTCTTTAAGAACCGCTGAGGCCGTGCCCATGGTTCGGAGAACAGCCTCGAAAGCGGCGCGAACGGCAAAACCGCCCGACGAACGTCTGGTCGCGCTTTTTCTCGACATGCTGGCGGCGGAGCGCGGTGCGGAGAAAAACACGCTCGCCGCCTACGGCCGCGACCTCGCTGATTTTATTTCCTATCTCGGCGGCGTCGGCGGCTCGATAGCGAGCGCCGCGACGGAGGATTTGCGCGCCTATCTGAGCGGCCTGGCGAAGCGCGATTTGCGGCCGGCGACAGTAGCCCGCCGCCTCTCCGCGGTTCGACAGCTCTATCGCTTTCTCTACGCCGAAGGCCGCCGCAAAGACGACCCCGCCGCCGTACTCGAAGGTCCAAAACGCGCGCGCACGCTGCCGAAAACACTTACGATTGCCGAAGTCGATCGCCTGCTGCGCGTTGCCGGCCGGTGCGACCCGGCGGCGCCGCTGTCCGTGCGCCTGCGCACGGCCCGCCTCGCTTGTCTTGTCGAGCTGCTCTACGCCACCGGCTTGCGGGTGTCCGAACTCGTCGCCTTGCCCGCTTCGGCCGCTAGCCGCGACGCCCGAGTCATTATTGTGCGCGGCAAGGGTAATAAGGAGCGTCTCGTCCCGCTCAACGATGCGGCCAAGGCGGCGACAGCCCAATACCTCGCCCTTGCGAGCGAAGCGCGCGACGGAGACGGCATCGTCGCCGGTTCGAAATGGCTATTCCCGTCGTTCGGCGATTCCGGGCATCTCACCAGGCAGCATTTTGCCCGCGAACTCAAAGCGCTCGCCGCCGCCGCCGGATTGCGTGCGGCGCAACTTAGCCCGCATGTGCTGCGCCACGCTTTCGCCAGTCACCTTCTGCACAATGGCGCGGATCTCCGCGTGGTCCAGACGCTGCTCGGCCACGCCGATATTTCCACCACGCAGATTTATACCCACGTACTCGAAGAACGGCTGAAAAGCCTGGTTCGCGATTTGCATCCGTTGGCGGATGTCAATACTTGATGGGCTAGACCGGCGTTACTCGCCGTTGCCGGGAGCAACGCGACGAGCCCTCGCGACCACCGTTAAACTTGGAACCATTTTCTAATGCGCTCTTATCTCGACTTCGAAAAGCCTGTGGCCGAATTGGAAGCCAAGATCGAGGAAATGCGCGCGCTGCAGAATGGCGGCGACGCCATCGCGATCGGTGAAGAAATAAATCGCATCGAAGGCAAGGCTGCCCAGGCGCTCAAGGAGCTCTATGCGGAGTTGACGCCGTGGCAGAAGACGCAAGTTGCGCGGCATCCGCAACGACCGCATTGCCTCGATTATATCGCCCAGCTGATCAACGATTTCACACCGCTGGCCGGCGACCGCACCTACGGCGAGGACGCCGCGATCGTCGGCGGCTTCGGCCGCTTTCAGGGCGAGAGCGTTTGCGTCATCGGCCACGAGAAAGGCTCCGACACCGACAGCCGGCTCAAGCACAATTTCGGCATGGCGCGCCCGGAAGGTTATCGCAAAGCGGCACGGCTCATGGACATGGCCGACCACTTTGAAATTCCGGTCATCGCGCTGATCGACACCGCAGGCGCCTATCCCGGTATCGGTGCCGAGGAGCGCGGGCAGGCCGAAGCCATCGCGCGCTCGACCGAAGTCTGTCTGCGCATCGGCGTACCCAACGTCGCGACCGTTATCGGGGAGGGCGGCTCGGGCGGAGCAATCGCCGTCGCCACCGCCAACCGCGTCATCATGCTGGAACACGCCATCTACAGCGTGATCTCGCCCGAAGGCGCCGCTTCGATCCTCTGGCGCGACGCCGCCAAAGCCCAGGACGCCGCCTCCAACATGAAGATCACCGCGCAGGATCTGCTCCGCCTGGGCGTCGTCGATACTATTGTGCCCGAGCCGACCGGAGGTGCCCATCGCGATCCTCCCGCGACCATCGCTGCGGCCGGGGCGGCAATCGCCGAGGCGCTGACTGAGCTGCACGGGCTGGACCCTGCGACCATCGTTCGCCTCCGCCGCGAAAAGTTCATGGCGATTGGCCGCACGCTGAGCTGATTGGCGCAAGCCTGCGCGACGCCTGCAAGGGCACAATCCGCCACAATCACGCCGCGATTAATGCACCCCCGCGGGACGACAGCGCATAGTGCATAAATGCCTGGTTTTGCCCGTCAAATTTGCGGAAAATTTACCATTCATTCAGCCCCCCATGGTCCATTGCCAAGCCAGCGGCTTGCTTGGCTTGCTTAAGCTGCCTCGTAAGGATAACCATTAGTTCAGTGATGGCACGGGGACGGTTCCATCGGTCGGGGAGTATTGGTTTGATCCGCGCCAGCCTGGTCCGCGCGCTGACGGCGTCGGCGGTACTCGCCGCGGCGTTGGCGCTTGCTGGCTGCTACGGCGAAGACACCTACCAGCTTCCGACCCGGGCGATGAAGGAGCTGTCGCCCCAGACGCTGGCGCTGCTCGAAAAGAAGAATATGCCGAAGGACTCCCCGATCCTCGTCCGGATTTTCAAGGAGGAATCGGAACTCGAAGTCTGGAAGCAGGACACCACTGGCCGCTTCCAAATTCTCAAGGTTTATCCGATCTGCCGTTGGTCGGGAGATCTCGGGCCCAAGGTCTACGAGGGCGACCGCCAGGCTCCCGAGGGCTTTTACTCCATCACGCCCGACCTGATGAATCCCAATTCCAATTACTACCTCGCGATCAACACCGGCTTTCCCAATTCTTACGACAAGGCCAACGGGCGAACCGGCGCGCTGTTGATGATTCACGGCGATTGTTCGTCGCGCGGCTGTTACGCCATGACTGACGAACAGATCGGCGAGATCTACTCGCTGGCCCGCGAATCCTTTCTCGGCGGCCAGCATTCGTTCCAGATCCAGGCCTATCCGTTTCGGATGACGCCGCTGAACATGGCCCGGCATCGCACCAACCCGAACATGGCGTTCTGGAAGATGATCAAGGAGGGCAACGACCATTTCGAGGTGACGCATCTCGAACCCAAGGTCGACGTGTGCAATCGGCACTACGTGTTCGACGCCCAGGCCGCCAGCGCATCGAAGTCGGTGGTGTTCAACCCGACCGGTCCCTGTCCTGCATATACAATGGCGCCGGAAGTCGCGAGCTTGACGCTCGACAAAGAGCATAAGGACGACGCCCAGTACGCTCAGTTCGTCAGGATCAACACGCAGACCGCGCCGATCAGAACCGGCCTCGACGGCGGCATGAATAGAGTCTTCCTGTCGCAGGTCGGCGGCAACATTCCGCCGGCAAGAAAGACCGCACCGCTGCCGCCACAGCCGCCACCCGTCGCCGTCGACAACACCAGCGGCCAGCCGACGTTCGCCAGCCGCATGCTCGGGGGCCTGTTCGGATCGTCCGCCGCCGCGGAGCCGGCGCAAGTCGCGGCCGCGGACACACGGGCGGTGGAGCGCGGCGAAGCCAACGGCGGCGGCTTCTTCAGCAGTCTGTTCGCATCGAAGGAAGCAGAACCGGCTATCCCCGCGGCGCCGCCGGCGACGACTGCGACGGTCGAACGTTCAAAAGCCAAGCCCGCGGCGCGCTATGAGACCGCGGCCACCACGACGAAGCTAAAGCCGGAGCCGCGCAAGACCGAGCGGCAAGAAACCGCGGCGGCGGCGCCAAAAGCAAAACCGGCTCCGCAGGAGCAAGAAGCCGACGCCGCTGCGCCGCCAGCAACCACCGCCAGCCTGATGAAAGGCGCCCAAGCCGTGATGCCATCCGGCAGTTTCGACAGCCGCTGGGGCGGATTGCAGTAATCAGTAATCAGATGAACTCTGACTACTGATCACTGATATCTGACTCCTGCTACGCGTAGCGGCCGTGGCAGTGCTTGAACTTCTTGCCTGAGCCGCACGGGCAGGCCTCGTTGCGGCCGACCTTGCCCCAACTCGCCGGGTCTTTGGGATTGCGTTCCGGCGCGGGCGCGTTGCGCGGTGCCGCAATCGCTGCAGCGGCGACGCTGCCGCCGATGCCGTGGCGCGCCAGCGTTTCGGCGCCGGCGAGCGCCAGCGCCATCTCGTCCTCGCCGGTCATCGGATCGATTTTGTGTGCTTCCATCATTGGCAGCGGTGACATCTGCTGGTCCGGCGGCGGCGAATCCATGACCTCGACCCGCATCAGCTGCGCGGTTACCGCCTCGCGCAGGCTTTGGCTCATCGCCTCGAACAGGCTGAAGGCTTCCGCCTTGTATTCGTTGAGCGGGTCGCGCTGGGCGTAGCCGCGCAGCCCGATCACCTGGCGCAGATGATCGAGCATGACCAGATGCTCGCGCCACAGATGGTCGAGCGTCTGCAGCAGGATCGATTTCTCGATGTAGCGGATGACGTCGGTGCCCCATCGCGCCACCTTCGCCGCCATGTGCTCGTCGGCGCGGCGCGCGATGCGGGTGAAAATCTCCTCGTCGGCGCTGCCTTCTTCCTTCGCCCATTCGTCGACCGGCAGATCAAGGCCGAGCACGCGCTTGAGCTCTTCCTTCAGGCCCGCCGTGTCCCATTGCTCCGGATAGGCGTTTTCCGGCACGTGCTTGGCGACCAGATCGTCGATCGAGGAGTGGCGCATGTCGGCGACGATTTCCGCCGTCGCCTGATCGTTCATCCATTCGACGCGCTGATCGAAGATCACCTTGCGCTGATCGTTCATCACGTTGTCGAACTTGAGGATGTTCTTGCGGATATCGAAGTTGCGCGCTTCGACCTTCTGCTGCGCCTTCTCCAGCGCCTTGTTGATCCACGGATGGACGATCGCTTCGTTCTCTTTGAGGCCGAGCCGCGTCAGCATGCCGTCCAGCTTATCGGTGCCGAAGATGCGCATCAGGTCGTCTTCGAGCGAGAGAAAGAATTTTGAGTGGCCGGGATCGCCCTGCCGTCCGGAACGGCCGCGCAGCTGGTTATCGATACGGCGACTTTCGTGCCGTTCGGTGCCGAGCACATAGAGCCCGCCGGCGGCCAGCGCCGTTTCCTTCAATCGCGCGACCTGGGCGCGGATCTCCGCCGCGCGCGGGGATTTGTCGCGGGTCTGCCAGTCGTCGACGTCGGCCAATTCCTGGCGGATACGCATGTCGGCATTGCCGCCGAGCTGAATGTCGGTGCCGCGGCCGGCCATGTTGGTGGCGATGGTGATGGCGCCGGGTACGCCGGCCTGGGCGATGATCAGCGCTTCCTGCTCGTGATAGCGCGCGTTGAGGACGGCAAAGACCTTGGCCTTCGAGGCGCCCTCGTCGCCGGAATAAAGCGCGGCGAACGCGTTCGGATCGGAAAAGTCGTGCTGCTCCCAGCCCTGCTGGCGCAGCATCTCGGCGAGTTGCTCGGATTTCTCGATCGAAGTGGTGCCGACCAGCACCGGCTGGCCACGGGTCTTGCACTCCTCGATCAGTGTCATGATCGCGCGGAATTTCTCCGTGGCCGTGCGATAGACCTCGTCATCGTCGTCGATGCGGACCATCGGCATGTTGGTCGGAATTTCCAGGACCTCGAGATTGTAGATGTCGAGGAACTCGTCCGCCTCGGTCGCCGCCGTTCCGGTCATGCCCGCGAGCTTGTCGTACATGCGGAAATAGTTCTGGAAGGTAATGGAGGCGAGCGTCTGGTTTTCCGGCTGGACCGGCTGACGTTCCTTGGCCTCGAGCGCCTGGTGAAGTCCTTCCGAATAGCGCCGCCCCGGCATCATGCGGCCGGTGAACTCGTCGATGATGACAACCTCGCCGTTGCGGACGATATAGTCCTTGTCGCGCTGGAACAGCTTGTGCGCGCGCAGCGCCTGGTTGACGTGATGGACGACCGAGACGTTCTCGACGTCATAGAGTGAATCGGATTTGAGCAGCCCGGCTCCGCGCAGCGCCTGCTCCATCTTCTCCATGCCCACTTCCGTAAGCGTTACGGTGCGCTGCTTCTCGTCCAGCTCGTAGTCGGCCTTGTCGAGATTTGGAATGTAGGTGTCGATGGTATTGTAGAAGTCGGAGCGGTCGTCGAGCGGACCGGAAATAATCAGCGGGGTGCGTGCTTCGTCGATCAGGATCGAGTCGACCTCGTCGACGATGGCGTAGACATGGCCGCGCTGCACCATGTCTTCGAGCCGGTACTTCATGTTGTCGCGCAGATAGTCGAAGCCCAGCTCGTTGTTGGTGCCGTAAGTGACGTCGCAGTCGTATTCCTTCTTGCGCTGCTCGTCGTCGAGACCATGGACAATGACGCCGACCGTGAGTCCGAGGAACTTGTAGATCTGTCCCATCCATTCGGCGTCGCGCTTGGCGAGGTAGTCGTTGACGGTGACGACGTGAACGCCGCGGCCGGCGAGCGCGTTGAGATAGACTGGAAGCGTGGCAACCAGCGTCTTGCCTTCGCCGGTCTTCATCTCCGAAATCTTGCCTTCGTGCAGCACCATGCCGCCGATCAGCTGAACGTCGAAGTGGCGCTGACCGAGCGCGCGTTTGCCGGCCTCGCGCACGGTGGCGAATGCCGGCACCAGAATGTTGTCGAGCGTCGCGCCCTCGGCCAATTGCTTTTTGAAGTCCTCGGTCCGGGCGCGCAGCGCCTCGTCGGAGAGCTGTTCCAGCTCGCCTTCCAGCGCGTTGATGGCATCGACCCGCGCCCGATACGTGCGGACGCGGCGGTCGTTGGCGGAACCGAACAGCTTGCGGGCGACGGCGCCGATCATCGCGTCAACATCCTTTCGATCTCGGACTGCCCCATAGGTCTCGCTCTTCGCAATCGACGCTTGTCCAACCAGCGGAAAATGCGGCGCTATTCGGGCTTCTGCAAGGCGGCATGGAGCGCGTGAATACTGTTCGAGACATAGGAGGGGGTGGGTTTTATGTCAATGCGACGGGGTCTTCACGCGGTCGTTAGGATTCCACCCGATTCTGCCATTGCCAAGACGTGCTGTTTTCGGCAAGTGTCCGCGCCGGCAATCGGCACTTTCAGACCGGCGATTTTGCCGATTTACCCAAAGGATCGCGTTCCATGGCCTTCACTCGCCCATCCGTTCGCTGCGCGCTCGGTGCGCTGGCATTTGTTGCGCTGCTATCCGCGCCAATTGGTTCCTCCTTCGCGCAGGACAGCGATCCGGTGGTCGCCCGAGTTAACGGTGTCGACATCCATCAGAGCGACATCGCGTTCGCCGAAGAAGAAATCGGCGGCAACATGCCGAACATGGCGCCGGAACAAAAGCGCGACTACCTCATCAACTACCTGGTCGATGTCATTGTGCTGTCGCAAGCGGCCGAGCAGCAAAAGCTTGGCGATCGCCCCGAGGTGAAGCGTCGGCTTACCCTCGATCGTAACCGGCTGCTGATGGAGTCGCTGCTGCAGGATACCGGCCGCGCCGCTCTGTCCGACGCTGCCGAACATCAGGTCTATGACGAGGCCATCAAGCAGGCGAAGGGCGAGGAAGAGGTGCACGCGCGGCACATCCTCGTTCCGACCGAGGACGAAGCCAAGACGATTCTCGCCCAGCTGAAGGGCGGGGCGGATTTCGCCACCGTCGCCAAGGAAAAATCGAAAGATCCGGGGGCGGCCGACGGCGGCGATCTCGGCTACTTCACCAAGGGGCAAATGGTCCCCGAATTCGCCGAGGTGGCTTTCAAGCTGGACAAAGGTCAGCTTTCCGATCCGGTGAAAACCCAGTTCGGCTGGCACATCATCAAGGTCGAAGATAAGCGGATTAAGCCGACGCCGACCTTCGATCAAGTCAAAGGCCAGATCGAAAATTACGTCGCGCACCGCGCGCAAGCGCAGCTGGTGGAAAAGTTGCGCAGCGCCGCCAATATCGAACGCCTCGACAAGCCGATGGAGCCGAATACCTCGCTCAATCCGGCGGCGCCGGCGAAGAAGTAGTCAGTGCGACGTCACGGCGCTATTACCGTCATCCCGAGGTGCGCACCGAAGGCGTGCCTCGAAGGATGTACGCCGAGGCGCCTGGGCCGTCGCCCTTCGAGGCTCGCTCTGCTCGCACCTCAGGATGACGGAACATGGCTTCGCAAATATCCCCGCTCGCGCCCGCAGCTTTTCCCGAAATGCCCCAAATCGCCGGCGTGCGGCTGGCTACGGCGGCAGCCGGCATTCGCTACCCGGGACGCACCGACGTGCTGCTGGCGCTGTTCGATCCGGGCACGGTGGTCGCGGGCGTTTTCACCCGGTCGAAATGCCCGTCGGCGGCGGTCGATTGGTGCCGCGACCGCATCAAGGCTGGCGGTGCGCGTGCGCTCGTCGTCAACTCGGGCAACGCCAATGCCTTTACCGGCAAGTCGGGCCGTGTAGCGACCAAGCTGACCGCCGAGATCGCCGCCGGGGCAGTCCATTGCAAGCCCGGCGATGTGTTCCTCGCCTCGACCGGCGTGATCGGCGAGCCGCTCGACGCGACCAAATTCGCCGCCGTTATGGATCGCCTGGTAGCCGACGCGGCGCCGGGGAACTGGCACGAGGCGGCCAAGGCAATCATGACAACGGATACATTTCCCAAAGGCGCCGCCGCCATGGTGCGCATGGGCTCGCACGCGGTGACCATCTGCGGCATCGCCAAAGGCGCCGGCATGATCGCGCCAGACATGGCGACGATGCTGTCTTTCATTTTTACCGACGCGCCAATCGCGCCTGCGGTGCTTCAATCCCTGCTCAAGGACGGCGTTGCCGACACCTTCAATGCGGTAACGATCGACGGCGATACCTCGACCTCGGACACACTCCTCGCATTCGCCACCGGCGCCGCCGAAGCGCACGGCGTGGCGAAGATCGCGCGCGTGTCCGATCCGCGGCTGCCGGCGTTCCGCAAGGGTCTCAATGCCGTGCTTGCGGATCTCGCCGAGCAGGTTGCGCGTGACGGCGAAGGCGCGCGCAAACTGGTCGAGATTCTCATCGAAGGCGCGGCATCAAAAAAATCGGCGCGGCGCATCGCGCTGTCGATTGCCAACTCGCCGCTGGTCAAGACCGCTATCGCCGGCGAGGACGCCAATTGGGGCCGCGTGGTCATGGCGGTTGGCAAGGCCGGCGAGCCGGCCAACCGCGACCGGCTTTCGATCTGGTTCAACGGCATTCGCGTCGCGCACAAAGGCGCCCGCGATCCGGCCTATGATGAATCTGCGGTTTCCGCGGCGATGAAGAAACCGGAGATCACGCTCAAAGTCGGCCTCGGCCTCGGCAAGGGCCGCGACCGGGTGCTCACCTGCGACCTCACCAAGGAATATGTCGCCATCAACGGCGATTACCGCTCTTGACGCCGTCTTAACCATTGTGGCGAAAGCGGCCAGTAGTCTTAGAGTGTTGAAGCGCGCATTTACCGTAGATTGCCTAGGTTGAGGCCCGGCCGTGAGCGTCAAACTCGTTCTTGTCGCCGCCTGTGCCCTGATCGATGCCGATGGTCGCGTGCTTATCGCCCAGCGTCCGGAAGGCAAGTCGATGGCGGGTCTCTGGGAGTTTCCCGGCGGCAAGATCGAAACTGGCGAACGGCCGGAGAATAGCCTGATCCGCGAGCTGAAGGAGGAACTGGGAATCGTCGTAAGGGAAGAGTGCCTCGCCCCGTTGACGTTCGCGAGCCACCTTTATCCCGACTTCCACTTGCTGATGCCGCTCTATGTCTGCCGCCGGTGGGAAGGAATCGTCATCGGCCGGGAAGCACAAAAACTGAAATGGGTGCGACCGCAAGACCTGCGAAACTATCCGATGCCGCCAGCCGATGAACCGCTGATCCCGCACCTGATGACGCTGTTATGATGTGAACAAGAGGTTGGAGCCATGTTCAAACGTTCAACTGATGCGATCCGCACAGCGCTCCGCCGTTTCGCCGGTGAGGAACGCGCCGCCACCGCTATCGAATACGCGCTGATCGCCTCCGGCGTTTCCGTTGCCATCGTCGGCATCGTCGGCGGCGTCGGTTCGAACGTGAAGACCATGTTCAGCGACATCTCGACCGCGTTGAAATGAGCGATCTCGCTCCGCTACCGGCCCGGCTTCTCGCCAGTCGATATTTCGCGGGTGCCGAGCGCGTCGGCGAGCCGCGCTTTCGCCGACCCCGGCCGCAACGGCTGCTGCTGGCTTGGATGGGGCGCCCATCCTGACAGCCAGACGATGTCGAAGGTCGCGCGTATGCGGCCATCATCATCGCTGAAGCGCTCGCGGTAAATCTCGGCCATCCGCATCAACGTTGCGCGCCGAAGCGGCACGCGGCGGCGATCGGTCAGGGCGTTGGTCGCACCCATGCGCCGCAGGTCGTGCATCAGCGCAAATACCGAATCGTAGCGCACTGTGACGCGGTCGACGTCGGTGACGGGAAGCGCCAAGCCCGCGCGCTGCAATAGCGCGCCGAGATCGCGCAAGTCGGCGAATGGGGCCACACGCGGCGAAACCCCCGCGTCAACATCGCTTTCGGCGACGGCGAAGGATTGGCGCAGTTCGGTGAGCGTCTCGCCACCGATCAGCGCGGCGAGCAACAGCCCGTCGGGCTTTAGCGCACGACGGATTTGCACAAGCGCGCCCGGAAGATCGTTGACGAACTGCAGTGCCAGCGCCGAGACCACGAGATCGAACGCAGCGTCGCCGAAAGGCAGGGCCTCCTCGTCGGCGACGACAAGCCGCGACGCGGGTGCGCGGCGGCCTGGCGGTATTCGGTCCGCGTGCACAATCGTTCCAACCGAACCGAGGCTGGCGAGTGCTGTGAACACTGCGTCAGTGGGTGTGCCGAGATCGAGCGCCAAATCGAACCGCCGCAGTACCGCCGCAAGCCGCTCGCCAAGATCGGCGGCGACGCGATCGAGCAGAAATGTCGCCGGCTCTGCTGCCGCCGCACGCCGGCGGCGGCGGCAAAGAAGCTCGCGATCGAAAATCAGCGGGCTGTGCGCTTTCGGGCCATTGGCCATAAATGATTGTCTCACGTCCGCAGTTATGTGGGCAGCTACCCCACTCGACTATTGGCCAAGTGATGCCGGAGCGGTGACAATTCCAGGCCGGAGCGGTAGCGTGGCGGCATGGGGGATACCACGGCAGAATGGTCCCGCATTGCGCCGGCGCAACGGCTCAAGCGCGCGGCGGATGCGGCGGGTGCAATCCTGCGCGCGGCGCTTGATCTTGCTCTGCCGCGGCTGTGCGCCGCTTGTCGCGCGCCGGTCGAGGGGCAAGGCCTTTGTCCGACGTGCTGGTCGAAGCTCTCGTTGATCAGCCGGCCCTATTGCGAACGGCTTGGCATCCCGTTCGTCTATGACCCTGGCCCCGGCATCCTCTCCATGGAGGCGATCGCCGACCCGCCGGCTTACAACCGCGCCCGCGCCGCGGTGCGCTTTGACGAAATCTCCCGGGCGTTGGTGCATGCCCTGAAATACGGCGACCGGCTCGATCTTGCTCCGATGATGGGCCGCTGGCTTGGCCATGCCGGGTATGAACTACTCGCCGACGCCGACGCCCTCGTCCCGGTGCCTCTGCATTGGCAGCGGAATTGGGCGCGGCGCTTCAATCAATCGGCTATGCTGGCGGCCGCGGTCTCCGCCACGAGCGGGGTGCCGGTTGCAGCCGGTGCGCTCAAGCGCGTGAAGGCGACGTTACAGCAGGTTGGACTGAGCCGAACCGAGCGCGCCGCCAATGTGCAGGGCGCGTTCCGTGTGCCGCCCGAAGGAAAGGCGGCGGTCGTCGGCCGCAGGCTTATCCTGATCGACGATGTGCTGACATCCGGCGCCACCGCCGAGGGCTGCGCGCGGGCGCTGTTGCGGGCCGGCGCCGCCAACGTTGACGTCCTGGTCTTCGCCAGGGTTGCCGATCCGGTGCGAACATCCATATAAAGACTTGCTACATATGGGGATTTGGTAGACTTAACGCGCCGTTATGACTTCTGTCGAAATCTACACGCAGCGATACTGTCCGTACTGTCATTGGGCGAAGGATCTGCTTTCGCGCAAGGGCGTGAGCTTCCGCGAGATCGACGTCACGGGAAATGCGCAGATGCGGCACGAGATGTTCGAGCGCACCAACGGTCGCACTTCGGTGCCGCAGATTTTTATTGGCGCAACTTATGTCGGCGGCTGTGACGAACTCTATGCACTGGAGGACGCCGGCAAGCTCGATCCGCTGCTCGGGCAAAGCGAAAGCCCGCCGGCATGAGCGCGGCTTCCCCCTCGATCTTTAAAGTCGGCCTCGTTCAGATGCGCTCGGGCGTCGATCCGCGGGCGAACCTCGCGACGGCGCTGGCGGCAATCGAACGGGCAAAGCGCGCCGGTGCCGCCTACGTGCTTACGCCGGAAATGACCAACATCATGGAGATCAAGCGCGAGCGCTTGTTCGCCACGATCACGGATGAAGAGAGCGATCCCACGCTGGCGGCGCTGCGCGAGGCCGCCCGCCGGCTTGCGCTTTACGTTCATATCGGTTCGCTTGCCATCAAAGCCTCGCCGGACCGGGCGGCGAACCGTTCGTTTCTGATTGACCCGCGCGGCAACGTGGTCGCACGCTACGACAAGATCCACATGTTCGATGTCGATCTGGCGAACGGCGAAAGCTATCGCGAATCGCGCAATTACCGTCCCGGCGAACTCGCCGTGGTCGCCGATCTGCCATGGGGCCGGATTGGCGTGACGGTCTGTTACGACTTGCGCTTCCCGGCGCTCTATCGCGCTCTCGCCGAAGCCGGCGCTTCGTTCTTTTCGATCCCGTCAGCCTTCACGCAGCAGACCGGGGAGGCGCACTGGCACGTTCTGCTGCGCGCGCGCGCGATCGAGAATGGTTCGTTCGTTTTCGCCGCCGCGCAAGGCGGCAGGCATGAGAACGGGCGCGAGACCTTTGGTCATTCGCTGATCATCGATCCTTGGGGCCGCATTCTCGCCGAGGGCGGCGACGAACCGGGCCTCATCCTCGCCGACGTCGACCCGGCTGAGGTCGCGGCGGCGCGGTCACGGATTCCGTCGTTGCTGCACGGCCGGCGCTTCGAGCTGATCGAACCCCTGGCCGAGCCAACCTACCTGCACGCGGTGCGAGAGCCGGTATGATCCGCTATGCGCTCAATTGCGGGCAGGGCCACACGTTCGAGAGCTGGTTCCAGAACTCGGCGGCCTACGACAAACAGGCCAAGCGTGGCCTGATCGCCTGCCCGATCTGCGGCTCCCCGAAGGTGGAGAAGGCAATCATGGCGCCGCGGCTGTCGCGCGCCGAGCCGGCGGAGCCGTCGCCACCGATGCCAATGCCTGTGGCGATGCCGCCGGCTCCGGCGCTGCCGGTGCCGCTTCCAGCCAAAGTACCGGTTGCCGTGATGTCGCCGCCCGAACGCGAACTGCGAAAGAAACTGAAAGAGCTGCGCGAGCACATCACCAAAAACGCGGACTACGTCGGCGCACGTTTTCCCGAGCAGGCGCGCAAGATCCATTACGGCGAGATCGAGCACCGTTCGATCTATGGCGAAGCGTCCCCGGATGAGGCCAAGGAACTGCACGAAGAGGGCATCGAATTTCACCCGCTGCCGATTTTGCCCGACGAATTTAACTAGGCGGTGCTCTCCGCAACGCTTGCGATTTCGCTTTCATCAATCTAGGATTTGATACGGGGATACGCAGGCTCCCCTTCAGACAGTTCCTGTCCAAGCTCTGCGCAGCGCTCGGTTCGCCGAGGAGGTTGCGCGTGGACGGACGTATCCCAAGCATTCGGTGCGTTATCGCTTCACGCCAGCACGTTGGTGCTGGCGTCAATTCGCTTTCGACAGCGTTTCAGTTGTTATGTCGCGCTGACGGCTGGCGGCAGCAACGCCCGACGTGTCGCTGCGAGAGCGAGGGCATCTGAAAATGTCCCGCAAGACCTCTCTCATCGCGATCGCCGCCGTGTTCGCCGCGATTGTCTTGATTGGCGCCGCTTACGAGTGGATCGTTCCCGGCTTTTGGAGCGCAAGAACTAAAGAATCACGGGTCGAAGCCGACATCGCAACCTGGCTGTTGCACGCGAGCGTACCCGACGCCGCGAAACGGCGAACCAATCCATCGGGCTCGGAGCCGGCCGACGTCGCCGCAGGGCGCGATCTTTTCCGGCAAAAATGCGAGGTGTGTCACGCTTACGACGGCAGCGGAAAGACTGAGATCGGTGCCGGCGAATACCCGCGACCTCCGGCCCTTCGCACCACGGTCGCCGTCATCTCAGATGGAGAAATGTTCTATCACATCCGCAACGGGATCAGAAACACCGGCATGCCCGCTTGGGACATGCCCGATCAACAACTCTGGCAACTAGTCGCTTTTATCCGAACGTTGCCGAACACCGCCTCGCTCGCCCCGACGGCTGCAACTGCGCCGCAAAACAGTCCGGCGCGCGGAGCGCACTATATTGGCTCAGCCGCCTGCGCCAAATGTCACGAAGCAATCTACAAGCGCTGGACGAAAACGTTGATGGCCAACGTTGTCCGCGATCCTCGTCAACGCCCTGACGCTATCATCCCCGACTTGTCCAAGCCTAATCCGCTGGTCACTTTCTCAAAGGACGATGTTGCGTTCGTTTACGGGAGTCGTTGGAAGCAACGCTATTTCACCAAAATCGGTGACGACTACTTCCCTCAGCCCGCGCAATGGGACGTCACGCACAAAGTGTGGAAGCGATATTTCGTTCCCGACAGTGCCGATTGGTGGGCACCTCTGTACCCACCCGACAATTTCGGGCGGCCAACGGGGCCGCTCTGCGACGGCTGCCATTCCGTGAACTACGACGTCGCTAGTAAGACGGTCACCGAGTGGAACGTCGGTTGCGAAAAGTGCCACGGGCCGGGGAGCGAGCACATCGATCGCCCGGTGCAGGCGACCATCCTCAATCCCGCACGCTTCGACTACATCCGCGCCAGCGATACCTGCATCCAATGCCATTCACAGGGGCGGCCGCTCAAAAATCCGATCGGCGGACGATATTATGACTGGCCCGTCGGCTTTCACATTGGCCTCAACTTGGCGGACTTTTGGCAGTTCGAAGAACACAGACTCGGGGAGACTACTTTTACTCACTACGCGGACGGGTCCGCGCACAAGAATCGCATGCAGGGTAACGACTTTGTCGGGAGCCTTATGTATGCGCACGGCGTCACCTGCTTCAATTGCCACGATCCGCACGGCACCGAAAATCCGGGAATGGTGCGCGAGGCGGGTAATGGCCTCTGTCTAGGGTGCCACGGTCCTAACGGGCAGAACGGGCCTCACGCTGCAACAATCGAGCAGCACACCCATCACGCCGCGGGAAGTCCGGGCGGCGAATGCATCGCCTGCCACATGCCAAAGATCGCCGAGACCATTGGCGATATTAAGGTTCGTAGCCATACCTTCCGATTCGTCTGGCCCACTCAGACGGACGAACTGAAGATCCCCAATGCCTGCAATCTTTGCCACACCGACAAAACGACCGAGTGGGCAACGGCTGCACTGAGACGTTGGAGTGACCGGTCGCCGTGGCGTTCGCAGTAGCGTGTTGGCTTTCTCCGGCCGTCAGGCGCATCGGATTGACGCCATCGCACAGGGGGGCGCAAAGGTGTCGGCGCAAGGGTGCAAACCACGAGCTGGACCGTTCGCTGTCGCGGCCATTGCCGGCATTTGCGCGCTCGCATGGCCGGCTCCTGCGGCAGCCTATCGGCCGTTCGATGGAACGGATGCGGCGGTCGCGGACGTTGGTGAAGTTGAAGTCGAGTTGCAGCCGGCAGGAGTCCTGCGTGCAGGATCGCCGACTACCGTATCGGACGCGGTCTTCAATTACGGCTTCGCAGACCGGTGGGAGCTTGTTGTGCAAGGCACGGCGCAATCCGTGCCCGAGGCGGCGGGTCCGATTAGTGTTTTGAACGCAGCGTTCCTGAAATACGTGGTGTCGCCCGGCGTTCTTCAGGACAAGGCCGGAATGAGCATCGCCACGGAATTCGGTCCATTGCTGCCGCCCGCCGGAGGCTCCGGCTTCGGTTTTAGTTGGACCGGCGTCGTCTCGCAGCGATGGGAATGGGGCACGGTACACTTGAACGTGGAGACCAATCTCACACCCGATCAGAACGGCGAGCTGTTCTTTGACGCTATCATCGAGGGGCCCATCAAATGGACGATCCGGCCGGTTTTCGAAATTTATTCGGACAGCGTCATCAACCAAACACAGACTTTCTCGGCTTTAGTCGGAGCGATTTGGCAAGCGCGGGACAATCTCGCCTTCGACATTGGCCTGCGCTACGCACTGGTCAATGGGCACCCAGTAAATGAAGTACGTGCGGGATTTACGGTGGGGTTTCCTTTCAACCTCGGCCGACCAGACAACGCCGGTTCGGTATACGCGGTAGCTGCCCGTCATTGACCGCAAAGTGCGGACCATGTGTGTTAATGTGCGCCATGTGAAAACGGGCGGGCCCTCGGCGCACGCTTAATCAGCCCGGTGAAGCCACCTGAATCGCCTTTCCATGAGCATCGCGCGCCAATCAAACCGGATAAAAAAGTAGAGCATTGGCACTAACAGGAGTTGAGAGAGAACGAAGTACGCAACAAAATAACTGCTGGATTGAAACAGATCGAAATCCAAATCCAGCCAGTCGCCAACAGCGGACGCCGTTCTGATCCAGAAGACGTAGCTCAGCAACCGACCGACAAAGAACGGCAAAGCCAGGAATACGATCGACAGCGAGGTAAGCCCATAGGCGATGAACAGATAGTTCGATGGCAAAGGACTGAAAGCGTAGGCGAGGAACGTACTAAAAGCCAAAGCTGGGCGTTTCTCGATGCCCAAGCGAATAGTATCGACGTTCCCGCGCGTCCGTTCACTCAGTAGTCGTTGACGCACGAGTAAGCGCGACAGTTTTGCCAGTAGTGTGCGTCCGCAGGTGGCCGCGACGGCTGCAATGACGGGCAGCCAAATTAAGTCGGCGCTGGGGATGGCGAGACCAATGAACGACATGACCGTCCAGGTCGGCGGAGCGAAAGCGGGCATCACATTCAGTAAAAAGATCACAGCGAACAACAGCAAAGCGACCTTGGTCGCGGACTCGCTGCTCGCCAAGGCCAATAGCTCGTCCATCATGAAGAAGAAACTCGATAACGAAAGCACCGCGGTCCAACATTAGTGCGCACGCGGCGACTGCGATACTGAGCCAATTTTGTAAACAACTTTCTGTAGCAGACGAATACTTTCAGGAATTTGACGTGGATCAAGGTTTGCGATGCAAGCTCGAATTGAAATGCTATCGAGTGGAGCAAGCGTCAGCCCGAAGAGCCGAATATGCGGTGTGATGATCGACTTGGTGGTAAAAGGGATTTCAGCGGCCGCGGTTTGTAGCAATTGTCGGCCCGCCTGAAAGTGCACTCGAATGAGCCTCACTGCTATTGCCGTTTACGTTGGCTTTGACGAAGAGGCCGAAGACCGTGTCGCTGCAGCGGCGGAGATTTCTGCACGTTTTAATTCGCTCTTGATTGGCGTCGCCGGATGGCCGGTGCGGAAACATGGTTCAGCCGCACTTCCCGCCGAAGGCGTTTCCTCGGATGAAAAATACGAGACGATTGAAGAGGCATCGAAACAACTTGCTCTGCTTGAGAAAAAATTTCGTCAATCCGCCGAAGTAATCACAAAACGTGTTGAGTGGCGGAGCTCCTTTCATTTGCCGAGGGAAGTCATCGTTCAAGAGGCGCGCGCGGCCGACCTTGTGGTCATCGGCCGTGAGGAGCTGCCCGGCGACATCTATCACACATATGACCCCGGCATGATCATTCTCGGCGCAGGCCGACCGGTGCTGGTCATCCCAAGCGGGATAAGCCGGGTCGCCGCGGGGCGAATCCTCATTGCCTGGAAGGACACGCGAGAGGCGCGGCGGGCGGTTCGCGATGCTCTGCCGATGCTGAAGGAGGCCAAGAGTGTCGCCATTGCGACGGCGCACCCGGAGCGCACGGTAGATATCGATCGACAGATGGCGGATCTAACTCAATACCTCTCACGTCACGGCGTAACTGTAGATCGGGAAATCGTGACCGTCGCAGATGAGGGCACCGGCGCATTGTTGTCGCAACTGGCGAAAGAATACGCCGCAGACTTGATCGTATGCGGCGCCTACGGGCGCACCCGGCTGAGCGAATGGATATTTGGCGGGGTGACGCGACACTTGCTGACGACGAGTAGAGTTCCTTGCCTGTTTTCCAACTGACCACGGTGACGCGCTTCAATCCTCCAGCTGCGGGTGCGGAAAATGAATATTCACATCAGTGCCGGCAAGGCCGGCCTAGTCCTTGCCGCCATTGTTGGCGGTTGGCATCTGTGCTGGTCCGCGCTGGTCGCGATCGGCTGGGCTCAGCCGGTGATTGATTTTGTTTTCTGGATACATTTTATCAGGCCGGTCTATGTGATCGAACCTTTCAACGTTCTGCGGGCCGCGACCCTCGTCGCAGTTACCGCGGCTATCGGTTTCATCATCGGGGCAGCGTTCGCGCTAATTTGGAACGCGCTGCACAGAAGTTGAAAACCTGACGCACTGCCCGCCAAAGCGATCTCTCTGTCCTTGTCAGCCGCGGCCCAACAAGAGAAAAATTGGTTCCTGCCGTGGCGTAACTCACGCAATTCAGGCCTGGAATTCGTCAGTGCCGCTCGTCGCCTTTGGCGAATACACCATCGAAATAAGCCTGCGAAACAGTGCTGATCTCCCACCACGTGTTGTTGAGATCGAGGAGCCGGAAGGCGCGATGTCCGTCCGAGGTCTCGATGTCGAGCACGCGCTTGATGCCAAACTCATCCTTGTGAGCAAGTGCCGCCGCGTGAGCGGCGTCGACATCGGCGTCCGCAGCGACCGAGAGCTTGAAGTGGTTTTGCGTGCCTTGTTCTTTGGCCTCGCCGTCCTGAACGCGAACGCAGATCACGGACCACGGCCCGCCTTTCCACATGTACTGAGCCTCCGGCAGTGGGCGAACAATATCGAGGCCGAGGAAGTCCACCAGGAATCGCCTGGTGGGCGCCATTTCGCTGCACTCATAGGTGCCGTGCGAAAAGAGTTCGTTGTGAATGAGCGGCGTTGCTGTGGACATTTATGCTCTCCTGAATTCGATCAATCGGCGAACTGGTCGCCCTTTTCGCGCAAGGCGGTATAGACGAGGTCCGGCGTGCGATACTCGACTTCCCACCAGTTGGAATCCCTATCCACGCAATAGAGTGCGTAAGAGCCATTACGAAACGCGGGCTTCTGCACCCGCGTGATGCCGTACTCGGCTTTGTTGGCGCTTAGCTGCTGATAGGCATCGTCAACCGCGGCCTGGCTGGAAGCCTCGAAGCCCC
>VFSW01002347.1_pt1 | contig 28588 bp, 21 predicted proteins | sample 5358111 | NCBI WGS metagenome assembly VFSW01 (sample SAMN11554181, study PRJNA540505) | mine drainage metagenome | isolation source: sediment from site ElyBrook_90M | place: USA: Ely Copper Mine, Vershire, VT | collected 2017 | reverse complement strand
GTGGTAGCGCTCCATGCGGGCGCGGATCTTCTGCTCCTGCTCGCCTTTTTCCGACAGCTGCGCCCGCTCGATGGCCACGGCAGCAAAGTTGGCCAGCGCAGTGAGCAGATCGAGATCCTCTTCCGTGAAGCGGCCGATGTGGATGGGAGAATCGACCTGCACCGCGCCGATGACGCGGTTGCGGTTCCAGAGCGGGCAGCACATCGCCGAGCGAATGCCGTGGATGGCGATCGATTTCCCGCCGAGAAGCCGGGCGTCCTCGAGCGCGTTCGAAGTCATCAGCGCGATCTGCTGCTGGGCCACCATCTTCAGGATCGTCCGCGAGATCGGAATGTCCGTCGCGTTCGCTCCCTCGATGAATTTCGTCACCTTCGGAATCGGATTTCCTTCGGCATCGAAAAGGATCAGGAGTCCCCGCTCGACCGGCAGGTATTTGAAGATCATCTCCATGACCGTGTTCAGCAGCGTGGTCAAATCGTCGCTTTGAAGCAGGGCCTTGGCCACCTGGACGAGGACCTGAAAGATTTTTTCGCGGGAGACCTCTTCCGGTTTCTTCAGCCCGGGCTCGGCCGGAGCGCGCAGGGCCGGTTTTGCCGCCTCGGCGAGATCGAGTCCGAATTCGGAATTGAAGTCGGAGATCCGCCGGATGACGGTGCCCGAGGGATTGTCGAAGATCGATTCATTGCTGAAGTTGACCGCCGGCAGCGGCTTGAGCTCGAGCTGGACCGAGCCGATGGAGATCTTGTCCCCCGGATTGACCTGCGCCTCGGTGATCAGGTTTCCGTTGAGCTTGACGCCGTTCGTCGACTTCAGATCGACGATCCACCAGGCCTCGTTGCGCGATTCGAACCGGGCGTGCTTTCGCGAGACCGAAGGGTGATTGAGCACCAGATCGTTTCCCTCGGTGCGGCCGATGGACATCTCTCCTTTGAGATCGGTGACACGCTGAACACCGAGATCAACGTAATGGATTTGCAGCGGTTCCATATGGGATTCCCGATTATACCGGCTCCTCCTCCGGAGGCCGCTCAGTGCGACACGGCGCGGTGGCGCGACGAGGTGCCCATGACGAATGCGATCGCGGGCGGAGGCGCTCCTGCCTGGACCACGACCGTGGCGGCCGTCGCGAGCGTGTATGCGCCGCTATAGTAAAGATGACTATAGTGACCCGCCGGATCCGAGGCCGTGAATTTGTAGCTGCCCGGGAGGAGCACAAGGGCGAAGGGGCCCGGGGAGGAAAGCGCCGGGCTTCCGCGTTTGCGGGCGGCGGCGAGCGCGCCGATCTCTATTCCCGACAGCGCGGGGCCCTGATAATCCGCGACACTGCCCGCGACCGGGACCCCTCGAGACATCACGAAGTTCAACGACTGGACCTGGTTGCTGCTGAGCGTGTAGGCGTTCGCGGTCTGATAGTTGAGCGCTCCGCCGCCGTATGCCGTGGCGTAACGAAGCGCGGAATCGTAGGCGACGACCTTGTAGCTGCCAGGTGCCAAAGCAAGCGCGTACGCTCCGGTGGTGTCGCTGGTCGCCGTGCCCGCGAGATTGTCGAGCGTGTCGTAGGCCGAGATCGCCACGCCCGCCGCCGGCTGGCCCGTTCCCGCTTCGGTCACCGTTCCGCTGATTTTGCCCGCGCGAATCAGAGTGAAGTCGATCGGTGTGATGGTCGTCGACGGCACGACGGTGATGTCATTCGCCTCGCCGAACGCATCCTTGGCCGGATAGAACTGCGTGGCATAGACCAGCTGCATGTCGTATGCGGCGGCCCGGAAATCGCCTGGCGGAAGGACGAGCGTGTACGCGCCGCTGCTGTCGGTCTGCGTCGTGGTCCTCTGCGATCCGTCGGCGTTGTACGCGGCGACCGTGATGTTCGGCAGCGGTGCTCCGCCGGACGTGGCGTGACCGCTCACGAATCCTCCGCGGTGCAGCGGAATCTGCAACCCGGCGATCGTCTGCGATGCAGCGACCGAAACTGGCGTCGATCGATCGAACGATTCGCTGTCTCCCAGAAACCCGGTGGCGTAGACGTCGTTTTGATCGCTCCCCACGAGGCGGTACGTGCCGGGAGCGAGATTCATCGTGAAGTTGCCGGACGAATCCGCCGTTGTCTGGGCAACGTTCACGCCGTTGCTCGCGTAGGCATAGGCGATCTTCCCGGCCAGCCCCATCCCGCTGCCGCTGTCGACGATCGACCCGATCAGATGCCCGGCGACCTGGAGGTCGATGTTTTTTTCGAAGATCAGCGTTCCTGCGCTGACCGCGATCGCCGTTGCCGGATCGAAGCCGTAGACGTCGGGATAGAAGCGCGGCGCATACGCTCCATTGTTGTCGTAGGCTACGATCTTGTACTGGCCCGGTGGAACGAGGATCGAATACACGCCGCTTCCGTTGGCCTGCACGAATCCGCGCCGCGTTCCGGAGAGGTTGTAAGCGGCTACCGTTGCCGCAAACGGGCTGCCGTTGACTACATTGATCGTCCCGCTGATGGTGCCACCGGTCTGCATTCGAAAATTGACAGTGACCGGAGATCCGGTGTTCGTGGGCTGCGTCGTGTCGAAAGAGTCGGCGTTCCCGGCAAAAGCCGTGGCGAAGATCCCCTGGGGATCGTACGCGAGGAGTCGAAAGCTGCCGCTCGGCAGCGTGAGGGGGAAGGGCCCGGCGGAAGCGGTGGTTGCCGATCCGCGCAATATCGTGTCGTACGCGCCGACGACCATGGACTTGAGCGCGGCACCGTTTGCTGCATTGGTCACGGTTCCGCTCACGGTGGACGCAGTTGCAGCAGGAATGGAAACCCACAGCAAGGCGAGCGTGCTCAACAGGATTTTTCTTGTCATCAGGTATGGACCATCACACCCCGCAGCCAAGGATTCTAGTAGGATTCAGGAATTCAACAATGACCGTGCTCCGGCCGGGCTTTTTCTCCCGTCTTTACCTGCGGACCAAACTGGCGCTTGTAATGACCGCCATCCTCGCGATGATCTCGGCCGCGGTGTTCGTCTATTTTCCATCGGCGCTGCGGCGGCAGGCTCTGGATGCCGTGGCACAGAAGGCTTCGGTGGTCGCGGATGTGACGGCGATCAGGCTCTCGCCCGGGCTGCGGTCGCACGATCGCGTGGCCGTTGCCGAGGCTCTGGCATCCCTGCGGCGGAATCCGGACCTCGTTTACTACGAGCTTCTCGATGCCAACGGGCAGACGTTTGCCAGCTTCAACGATCTGGTCGCCGCATCGGCCGGTCCTTTTCCGAAAACTCCGGCCGAGGCTCCCGTGGAGCCGGCGCTCGGTGTCAGTGCGCCCGGGACGCGCGGAGAGACGGTGGGAGCGTTCGATCCTCAGGTTCGCTACTACCAGACGACGACGCCGGTGCGCTTTCGCGGGCGGCGGATCGGAACGATGGTGATTGGCTTCTCGCTTCAGCGCGTGAGCGACGAGATCAGGCGGAGCCGGGCGGCCATCGCCCTGGTGACGCTGATCGTCTTCGCCATCATGGTCGTTGCGGTGTTCGCGCTGAGCGCGCTGATCACCGGTCCGCTCGAGCGGATTGCGCAGACGAGCAAACAGATCGCCGACGGTGAGCTGACCCGCCGGGCCGAAATCGACTCTGAAGACGAAGTGGGGCAGCTGGCGCGGTCGTTCAACCGGATGCTCGACCGGCTCGATGCGGCGCGCGGCGAGCTGGAGTCGCTGAACCGCTCGCTGGAGGATCGCGTCGAGCAGCGCGCGCGGGAACTGATGGAGGAAGTTACCGCGCGACGCCGGGCCCAGGATGCGCTCAAGAGCTCGGAGGAGCGATACCGCCTGCTTTTCGATCGCAATCTGGCAGGGGTCTACATCGCCTCGAGCGACGGCAGGATCATCAGTTGCAACGACGCCTGTGCACGGATCTTCCGCTACGAAACCCGCGACGAATTTCTGGCCGATGGAGGCGCGATCGCCTATATGAATCCGCGCGATCGCGACTCGATCATGCGCCGGCTGCAGGCCGACGGCGCGGTGGTCAACGAAGAGGTAGAGCTCCGCGACCGTCACGACGTGACCGTGTGGGCTTTGGAGAACGTCCGCCTCATCCCGGGTCGCGATGGATCCGAGCCGACGCTGGAAGGCATCCTCCTGGATATCACCGACCGCAAGCGCGCCGAGGAAGAGATTTCCTACAAGGCGTTCCACGACTCGCTGACCGATCTGCCGAACCGCGCGCTCCTTCTCGATCGTCTGGTGATCGCGCTGGCGCAGGCCGCGCGGCACAACCAGAAGCTTGCGGTGATGTTCCTCGACCTCGACGATCTGAAGACCATCAACGATACCTTCGGGCATGCGATCGGCGACGCGGTGCTGAAGAAACTCGCCCAGCGCCTGCGAGAGAATCTGCGCGAGAGCGACACCGTGGCCCGCGTCAGCGGCGACGAGTTCCTCATCCTGCTGACGGACATCGAGAACGAAGAAAGCGTCGAAGCGGTCGCCGCCACCCTTCTCGACGAAATCGCCACGCCGTTGCTCGTCGAAGACGATGAGCTTCACATCACGACCAGCGTTGGAGTGGCGATCTATCCGGCGAATGGAACCACGCCCGAGGAGCTGATTCGCAATGCCGACGGCGCGATGTATCGAGTGAAGAGGACGGGCGGCAATGCGGTCGAGTTTTGTGGCCGCTCGGGCCCCACGGTGGGCCGCATGGCCATCGAAGAGGAACTGCGGCGCGCGATCGATCGCGAGGAGTTCGTTCTCTGGTACCAGCCGCAGGTCAATATCGAGGACCGGCGTCTGGTCGGCGTCGAAGCGCTGGTGCGGTGGAATCATCCGGAGCGCGGTCTGATCCCGCCGGATGGCTTCATCTCCGCCGCCGAGCACACCGGGCTGATCACGGCACTCGGCGCGCTCGTGCTGCGGAAAGCCTGCGAGCAGGGAACATCGTGGCAGCGGCAGGGTTTCCAAACGCCACGCATTGCGGTCAATCTGTCGCCGCGGCAGCTCTACCAGCACGATTTCGTCGGTATGTTCCAGCGCGTGCTGGAGAGCACCGGCTTCGATCCGCATTTGCTGGAATTCGAAATGACCGAGAGCATTGCCGTGCAGCGGAGCGACCGCAGCCTGCAGATTCTGCGACGCCTGCGCGAGATCGGCAGCAGTATCGCCGTCGACGATTTCGGAACCGGACAGTCTTCGCTCAGCTACCTGAAGCAATTTCCGGTCGACGTCGTGAAAGTGGACCGCAGCTTCGTCACCGAAGTGCTGACCAGGATCAGCGATCAGTCGATCGTCGGGGCGGTGCTCCAGGTGGCCAACCAGCTGGGCCTGCGCACCATCGCCGAAGGAGTGGAGACCGAAGAGCAGTGCCACTTTCTGCGCATGCTCGGATGCCACGAGATCCAGGGATATCTGATCAGCGTGCCGCTTGCCCCCGAGCTGCTGGAAGAGAGATTCCTCATTCGCCGTGATGCGCTTCTGTCGCCGCCACGCAACGCGAGGATTCCGATCTGACCCTGTGGCCGGCAGAGTCCTACAGTGCCGAGTGCGTGGCGAGCTCCCGCGAGAGGTACGCGCGCGCGGCCGGGTCCTGATCGACGCTCCAGTCGAGCGCCAGCGAGGTCATGGTGTTGTCGTCTTCCTGATTGAACAGGACGATGGCCCGGATGCCGCGCCGGTAGGCGTGATCGATGTGGTAGAACGCCTCCCGGTACCACTCGTACGCGCTGCCGCCGCTGGTCAGCGTCCCGAACTCGCAGATCATGATCGGCTTGTTGAACTTCAATAGCGTCGGGTACGACTTACTCAGGATCTGATCGAGGCTCCACCAGCGGGACCATGACGCCACATTGCCGTAATTGAGAACGCCGACCCCAACCCAGTCGACGTAGTCCGAGCCCGGGTAGTAATACTCGAACCACGGCATCGAGATGTGCGGCGACCAGACCCATAGAACGTTGTCCGCTCCGAATTTTTGAAAGATCAGATGCACGTGTCTCCACGCGGCGATGAAATCTTCGGGGCGGTTTCCGTTCTGCGGCCCCCAGGGGTAGCGATACGGATCGTTCATCTCGTGCGCGAAGCGCAGAAACAGCGGCTTGTGGTACGCCGCGGCAGCCTTGGCCCAGCTGACGATGTAAAAGTCGTAATCCCCGCGAGCAATCGCCGCGAGGCAGGCGTACTCCCGTTCGGCGACGCGCGGCAGATTCGGGCGCAGCCGCTCGTCGAAGTCGACCACCCACGGCTCCCAGGTGATCATCGGCACGGACCCCATGCGGTTGATGGTGTCGACCATGCGCGTGGGGAACTGCTCGTCGGGTTTATCACCCCAGGCGACGTAAAAGGAGATGATGGGGAACCTGTAGTTGAGTTCCGATTCGAACTTTTCGAGCCCCGCAAAAGTGTTCGGAAAACCGCCGTCATAGGCGCCAAACAGCATCATCGAGGGATTGCGAAGTGCCGCGGCGGAGGAGAGCGTCGGCCGCAGCGGCGCGAGATAGTCGGCGCGCGATGTGCGGCGAACGCTGGTGACCAGGTTGCCTTCGGTGTCCGAGACATGCTGCGCCAGGCTGCGGAGGCGGTCTCCGAGGTCGTCGTACACCGTCCGGAATCCTTCGCCCAGGCCGAATTGAAAGAGCAAGCCGATTGCGATCAGCCAGCCGAGTGAGAAAAACGCAATCTGGTAACGCTTTCGTGCTTTCATTTGTCGTCTTGTTCGCGGTCCTGCCACGCGGCGTAGATTCGCCCGCTCATGAAGATGGCGTTCAGAATTGTGAACGCAACCATGCCCAGCGTCACTTCCGTGGTCATGCGCACTTCCGCCTCGGAGACGATGAAAAGCTGTAGGAACGCCGTCCACACGAGCGTGGCTGCCGATGCGAGGACGATGGCCACGGGCGTCCGCGAGAGCCTCCAGAAGCTCCCGCGCTTCCGTTCTTTGGCTGTGGGGATGTACGGCACACTCACGCCTAATATGGCGAGCATCAGACCTTTCAGGTAGATGCTCCAGGCGCCGATTTTCATCAGAGTGCCGCGCCAGTGAATGCCGCGCTCGCGCTGCGGGTCGCAAAGCCAGCGCTGCACGAATCGATAAATGATGACGCCGAGCACACCGACCGGCAGCGCGTGCTCCGCGTACGAAGAAATGACGAACGCTGCCGGCTGATGGCCCGTCCAGAGGTATGCGATCGGGATGCTGAGGTAGATCAACGTTGTCAGGCCGACGATGTAGTAGCTCCCGATCATGAAGTAGGAGATCTTCTGATGTGCCGTCAGATGGCGGAAGGCACGAGGATACTCTCGGAACAGTACGTCGTGCACGCCGCGCGACCACTTCAGCTGCTGTTTGAGATACGAGCCGAGATCGGACGGGACGAGTCCGCGCGACACGATCTCCGGAACGTACACCGATTTCCATCCGCGCGCGTGAAGCCGGATCGATGTGACCAGATCCTCGGCCAGTCCGATGCCATGTCCTCCGATCGATTCCAGCGCGGTGCGGCGAAACGTGCAGTTCGCGCCGATGGCCACGGAAGTCCCGGTGCCGTGCATGCCCTGCATGATCGGGCCGTAGAACTCGAAGGTCTGCTCCGCCGCGGCGCGCGCCACGAACGATTCGCCGGCGTTGTGATACGCCTGCGAGACCTGAACGAAGCCGACCTCCTCATTTTCGAAATATCCGAGCACGCGGTCGAGGAATTCGGGGAAGGGAATGTGGTCGGGGTCGAGCACGAGGATGAAATCTTCGGTCGTTCGCCGCAGCGCCGCGTTGATTTTTCCCGCCTTGGCGCCCGGAATGCCGATCAACTCGAGATGCACCGCTCCCATCTCCCGCGCCAGCACGGCGAAACGCGGGTCGCGCGTGTCGTCCAGCAGATAGGTGGTATGCGGATAACGGACCTCACGCGCAGCGGCCAGCGTGCGCACGAACATCTCGTACGGCTCGCCGGGCGAGGAGGTGGTGAAGATCGCCACGGACAATCCTTCGGGCGCGGCGATCGGGTCGGGCTGCTCGATGTGAAACGAGTTGTACCAGCCGACCATCATCCGGAAGATGCCGTACCAGGTGGCCAGCGACAGCATCACGAACAGAAGCGGCTCGTTGACATGTTCGAGCTGGAACCCCCAGATCCCGAAGTACACGACACGCCAGATTCCAAGAAAGAGCAACACGCCGAGCAGCACCCGCTCCCAAATGCGAACGGGCGCCGCACGCCGGTGGCGGAACATCTCAGCGGCGTCGGACCAGGCTCGCTTCGAACTCGTTTGCACGATAGAAAACCGTCGTCTCCCGCGCGGCCCCCACTTCGAGGGTATACGCGGCGTTCAGTTTCAGTGAGGCAGAAAGGGCGAATCTCATTGGACGAAACGTGCGATGGAACGTAAAGGGAAAGATGGCCGGAGGAAATGGTGAATCGCCTTCGGATGGTCCGAACGATACGGCGAGGTCACGCGCCACTCCTGCTTCAATCTGGGCCTTGAGCGTGACCTGCCGGCCAACTCTCTGCTGTGCGCTGAGGATCGCCCGCCCTTCGGCGAGCCGTTGCGGAGTCCAGTAGGGCGTGTACGCTCCGCGATAGGAATAGAGAAATTCGGATCCGACGAGCTCGGAGGAGATCGCTTCGACGTAGAAGCGGCTGTCGCGCGTGTCGCGGAACGCGCCCGAGGCGCCGGCCCAGACCGTGAGCGCCTGGCGCCGCAGCAGCGGCCATAGTCCGTATCCCTCTGCATACCAGCCGCGATTGTGATCGAAGTATCGGAGCTCGCCTGCCTCCGCTCCGGCGAGCCATTCGTTTTCGGCGAATCGGCGCCAGCCGAGCGTCATTTGCGTAACCGCCGGATGACTTCGAATCGCGGTCGAGGTTCGCAGTAGCTCGCGATGCTCGATTGCGGCACGGATCGACGATGCGCGCGATAGGCGCAGAGCGGCCGCAATCCCACCGATCGGACGCGTGGTTCCGTCAGGCCACCGCAGCGCCCCGACGGACGTGGTGAGGGTCAGCCGCTGCCACGGCAGTCCGAGCTCGTTCGTGATCATGACGAAGGGCTCGTTCCGGGTGATGCCGAAGGTCGGATTGTCGGCTCGGTAAAAACCGGCGCGCACGTCCCACCGCGTCAGCGGGTCGGAGAAGATCGAGGTCTCGATCGCCGAGCGCCACAGCCGGTACGGCTGATCGTCGCTCACGCCGTCGATCAGAAGGCGATCGCTTCCGCGCGCCGCCATCTCGATCGCCCGCAGCTCTCGGGCCGCGGCCGGCGTGGAGATGGTGCGAAACTCACGGGCGGCGGTCCGAAAATCTCCCTGCCAATAGGCGGCGGTCGCCGCCCCCTCGGCTGCTTCGACGTCGCCGGGGCGCTCCGACTCGAGCGCCAGGAACATGGCGCGTGCCTCCCGGTATCGCCCCTCCCAAAGCAGAACGTTCGCGAGCCCGATGCGGACTTCGCGTGAACGCGGCGACTGTTGCAGCAGTTGCCGGTACATCTGCTCGGCTTCCGCGAAGTGCTTGCTCCAGGCGAGCCGTTGCGCGTTCTGCAGCGAAATCGGTTGGGCTGCCGCGAGGCACGCGGCCGATGCCGCGAGCAGGATGGCCATCCCAATCTTTCGCCAGCCTCGGCCATTCATCGTGCTAGGTTAAGGGAAGTTGCCGCCGTTTGGCGGATTATGCCGAATAACCAGCTATAATTAACGCCCGTTCAGCAACATAGGACGACCGACTCACTACGAGTCCTCCACGGTTTGATGCGGATGACCGATCCAGCGCCAGCGTCTACGACCGCCGCCGGCCGCCTCGTCGTGCAGGCAGTCTTGAAGACTGACGTGGGGCGTGTGCGGTCGGAAAACCAGGATTCGGGGACTGTCACCACGCCAGCCGAGGAGGCAGCGAGCGGGACCGGGGGACGGCTGCTGATCGTCGCGGATGGCATGGGAGGCCATCGCGGCGGTGCGACGGCGTCGCGGCTGGCGGTGGAGACGGTGAAGGAGCATTTCATCACCGCCGGCACGGCGGATGTGGCCGAGACGCTTCGAAGTGCGCTCGCGAAGGCGAATGCCCGCATCTATTCGGAGGCACAGTCGAACGCGGAGCTGCGCGGGATGGGGACGACCGTTTCCGCGCTCCTGATTCGCGGTCCACAGGCGTGGCTCGCGCACGTGGGCGACTCGCGCATTTACGGTGTCCGGAGCAATAGCATCAAGCAGTTCAGCGAAGACCATTCGCTGGTGGCCACGATGGTGCGCGAAGGGTTGTTGACCTCGCAGGAGGCGGAAAACCATCCGCGCCGCAACGTTTTGCAGCGCTCGATTGGAGTGGGCGAACAGGTGGAGATCGACGTTCGCGGTCCGATCGACATACGCGAAGCCGATGTGTTCGTCGTTTGCAGCGACGGCCTTCACGGAGTGGTCAAAGACGACGAAATCCGGGAGGCATCGAAGCTGCCCCTGCAGGAGGCAGCGGATCGCCTCGTGAATCTGGCGCTGGAGCGCGGCGCTCCGGACAACGTGACGGTCATCGTGGCAAAAATCGTCCGCGGAAGCATCGAGGATGAGGAGACGCTCAAAGACGGCGACCGCGCTCTTTTCGAAGAGACGGTCAAGGAGCGCCCGGCCGCGGGAATGACCACACCGGCATCGCGTTCTTCCCGTTAATCGATCATGTCTCCTGGTGCCCGACGTCGTTTGCTTCTGCTTGTGACCCTGGCGGTGGCATGCGGCCGCGATGTGTCGCGACTCGATGACGTGCAGAAAATGGCGTACGAGGTCAAGCCCGCGGTCGTGCGCGTGAGCGCATACGCCACGGCCGAGTTCCACTATCCCAGCGCCGCGCTCTCGGGCATCGCGCACGATCTCGGCCTTGCCGGTCCGAAGGCCGCCGGCGAGCAGACCGTGAAGACGGGCGCCGGCGGTTCGGGAAGCGGCTTCATCATCAACCCGGACGGCTGGATCCTGACCAGCGGACATGTGATCGCCGAGATCCGCGATCCGGGATCGCTGCAGAACGAGCTGCTACGGAACGGCGCGATCTCGGCGTTGCTGAAGGAGTTTCCCGCCGACGATCTGCGGCGTCTTTATCAGGGCGATAGGCTCGAGGGTCACATCGTGGCGTTGGCGACGATCGGACGCGTGGACCACGTGACGGTCGTCAATGACGTCGATCTGTCGAATGGCGAGAAGCTGCCGTTTCGGATCGAGCGCTATTCCCCCGCGGTCGATGAGCACGGCTCCGATCTCGCGCTGCTGCGCGTGAGCGGGCGCCGCAACCTGCCGGCGCTGCGACTCGGTGATTCCGACTCCGTGAGCGTGGGCGATTCGGTCTGGTCGATCGGCTACCCGGCCGTCGCCCGCAGCACCGATGACCTGATCGGCGGCTGGCTCTCCCGCGAAAGCGATCTGGAAGCCACGCTGTCCAACGGAACCATCACCGCCATCAAGAACGACATCAACAACACGCCGGTCTTTCAGTCGAACGTCGGCATTTACCAGGGCAACTCCGGCGGCCCGGCGGTGAACCGCGACGGCGATGTGGTTGGGATCTCGACGTGGGGGCGCAGCGACGCGGATCAGATCAAATTTCTCGTTCCGGTCAATGTGGCCAAGAATTTTCTTCTCGGGACGCATGTGACGTTCCATGCCGGCGGTGATTTCAATCGCCACTGGCACGCGGCGCTGCACGCGGCCGGCGACGGCGACTGGACTTCGGCCCGGAACGAGCTGGTGCTGGCGAGCGCCATCTTTCCCAACTCCCCCGACCTCGTCCGTTTTCGCCGCGACGTCGATCGCGGACTGGCCTCGATGCCGATGTGGCGCCGGCATCCGGCGATCACCGCGGCGATCGCGCTTGGAGGACTCGCGGTGCTGGCCGCCGTGTTTGTCCCCCTTCTGCTGACGCGGAAGCCAATGCCGAAGGAGATGCCCACTTCAAAAACCGTCGAGACCGTGGTGTCGCCGGGAGCGCGCCAGGAAGGCGACGCCGCGGCGGGGATCGACGCGCGGCTCCTCGGCCGCTTTACCATCCTCAACGGCGATCGCGCCGGCGAGCGGCTCGGGCTCGGCGGTTCCGGCATCCGGATCGGGCGCGAATCGACGATTTGTGAGATCGTATTGGAAAACCCAAAGGTTTCCCGGCTCCATGCCGAAGTCGTATCGATTGATGGCAAGGTCCTGCTCATCGACCGGAATTCCTCGAACGGAACGTATGTCAACGATCAGAAAATCGACAAGCGGTACCTTCAGGACGGCGACATCATTTACTTCGGAGGCCGCAATGCAGTTGCGGTCGCCTATCACGCGTGAGGCTGGCGGTGGCTGACAAACGCTGCGCAAACGGACACTTCATCGACGAGTCGTGGGACCTCTGTCCGTACTGTCCACCCGAAGAGAAGGACGCGGACATTCCGGTCGTCCGGCCGAGCCGGTTTGGGTCACAGTATGCGCGAACCGCTCCTCCGTCCGAGCCGCGGCGTCCCGCACCCGCAGCGCCGCCCGTCGCGCCGGCGCGGCGCGACGCGGCGCCGGTGCAACCGCCGCCGATGGAGCGCACCGTCGCGGCGCAGAAGATAGGGATGGTCGATGCCTCCCCCCGGCGCTATGTCGTCGGCTGGCTGGTGGGCCTCAGCGGCACTGCCCGCGGTGAATCGTTTCCGTTGCGCATCGGTCGCAACGTTCTGGGACGAGACAGCCGGTCGGACATCGTGGTCGATGATGATCAGGCTTCGTCGCATCACGCCGATCTCGTGTTTCGCCCCGAAGAGCGGCGATTCATCCTGATGGATCACAACTCCACCAACGGGACATACGTCAACGAACAGGAGATCGAGCCGCGGCGCGATCTGATCGGGAACGACATCGTTCGCATCGGGTCGCATCGGTTTCTTTTCACGCCGCTTTGCAGTGAAGGTTTTTACTGGGATGACGAGGGCGTTCTGAAATGACCGGCGACGTCATCGGCAACTATCGGGTTGAACGAGAGATCGGCGAAGGCGGGATGAGCCACGTCTTCGTCGGGCGCACCGTGGCGCGAACCGAGCTCCTGCCGGAAGGGTTCGCCGTCGTTCTGAAGATCATGTCCGAGGATCTGGCGGGCGAAGTGACCGCACGAAAGCGCTTCATCAAGGAGGCGCAGATCCTGGAGAAGTTGCGGCACCGCTACATCACGCGGTTCTACGAATTCATCAACAACGCGAGCAACGCCGTCCTGGTGATGGAGTTCGTCGAGGGGACGCCGGTCGATGTGCTTCTGACCGAGCGCGGGGCTCTGCCGATCGCCGAGTCCATCGGCATCGCGCAGTGCATGCTCGAGGCGCTGGTGTATGCGCACGGCAAAGGAATCGTCCATCGCGACATCAAACCGGCCAATCTGATCCGCGAGCCGTCGGGCGCCGTGAAAGTCACCGACTTCGGCATCGCCAAAATCAAGCAGGGGGGAGCCACCGGGCAGACCGTGCTCACGAAGTCCGGCTTCCTTCTCGGCACTCCGCATTACATGTCGCCCGAGCAGATCCGGGAGCCCAAAGACGCCGGAGCGAAGAGCGACGTCTACTCGGCCGGTGTGGTTTTGTACGAGATGCTCACCGGCGCGCTGCCGTTCAACAGCCGGTCGTTGCCCAAGCTGATCGACGCCATCTACCGCGGCGAAAAACAGGCGCCGAGCGCAATCCGTCCGGACATCGATCACGAGCTCGACGCGATCGTGCTGCGCGCCATGTACCCACGGCTGGAGGGGCGTTACGAGAGTGCCCGCGAGTTCTACGACGCGCTCGAGGAGTATCGCAATCGCCCGGTGTACACGAAGACTGCAGCGCGTGTCATGCCCGCGTCGACGTCGCCGTCCGCGGTGCCCCGATGGCTGCTGGTCAGCGTCAAACCGGAGATGAACGAGAAGCACGCCCTGGAGGCCGAGAGTATGGTCGGGCGCGACCGGAGCTGCTCGATCGTATTGCCGCATCCCGCCGTGTCGCGGCGCCACGCGAAAATCACGCTGAACGGCGGCTCCTGTGTACTCGAAGACCTGAAATCGGCAAATGGAACGTACGTGAACAACGCGCGTGTCGAGCGCGCAAGACTCAAACTGGGAGACGTCGTTCGCTTCGGCGCCGATCCGGCGTGCAGCTATGTGGTGAGAGACCATTGAAGAATGTTGTCAGGTTGTCGGGGTATCCGGTTGTCCGACAACTCAGCAGCCTGACAACCTGACAACCGCGTTACGGGAGCTCTTGGATGCCTGAGATCACATGCCTTCGATGCAAGCAGACGATCGACAGCACCGTCGATCAATGCCCGCACTGCGCCGAGCGCGTCACCAATTTTCAGCGAACGTACGCTGCGCGGCTGATCGACGGGAAGTATCAAATCCTCGATCGCCTCGGCGTCGGCGGTATGGGGGAGATCTTCAAGGTCCGCCACATCCATCTGAACGAGCTCCGGGTCATCAAGATCATGCGGCCAAACGTCGCCTCCGACGACCAGGGACTGCAGCGGTTTCTCCAGGAAGCGCGCACGTCCACCACGATCAAGCACAAAAACCTGGCCATGCTCTACGACTTCGCCCAGCTCGACGACGGGTCGTACTACATGGTGTGGGAGTTCATCGACGGCACGAACATTCAGAAGTGGATCGGCGAAAACGGTCCCATGCCGCCGCGGCTGGCCATCGAGGTGGCCATTCAGGCGCTGACCGGCCTCGATCACCTGCACTCGATGGGGTTGATCCACCGCGACATCTCGCCCGAGAACATCATGCTGTCGCAGGACCACCATGGGAAGCTGCTGGTCAAGGTCATCGACTTCGGCATCGCCAAGTCGCTGGCCGAAGGAGAAACCGGGCACGGTCTGACACAGACTGGAATGTTCCTCGGCAAGCTCAAATACGCCTCGCCCGAACAGGCTGGCTACCTCAAGGAAGACGAGCATCTCGATCCACGCAGCGACCTCTATTCGTTCGGCATCGTGATGTACGAGATGCTCGCCGGACGCGCGCCGTTTCAGGCCACGAATCCGCACGGCTACATCCTCAAGCACGTGACCGAGAAGCCGGCGCCGTTTGCCCAGGCCAATCCCGAGGTCAAAGTGCCTGCACAGCTCGAGGCCATCGTCATGAAGTCGCTGGAGAAGGGCCGCGACCAGCGGTTCGCCTCGGCGGCTGATTTCGCCGCCGCGCTCGAGGGCATCCGTGCCTACGTTCCACCCGATCAGAAATACGGTCTCGGCGAGCGGATGGTCACGCTTTCCGCACAGCGGACAGTCACCGATGTCCCCAAAGTTCGCCCCGGCCAGCTCCCCACGTCCGGAAGCATGCCGACACAGGTGACCACAGCCGGAACCTCGCGAACCCAGGCCGATCAGGCGACGGTGATCGAGCGTGGGGCGCCCGCGACGATGTCTTCGCAGGCGGCGACGGTCATCGATCGCGCGCCGCTCGGCAGGACCGAGCCGACGGTGCAGGAGCGGGTGACCAGCCAGGCCGCGCCGACGGTGATCGAGCGCCAGGTGCAGCCGCCGCCTGCCGCAAAATCGAACAAGACCTTCTTGATCTCGGCCATCGCGGCAATTGTCGTGATCGCGATCGGCATCGGGGCCTACTTCGTTCTGTCGCGCGGAGCGAAGCCGGCCCCGGCGACCGCTCTGCCGGTGGCCAGCGCGACCACAGTGGCGGCGACCGCGCCTGCGGTTCCCATTGCCAAGGGAGAAGGCGTCCTTCTCCTTTCCGCCTCGCCGTGGGGCAACATCGACAAGATCGTGAACGCTACGGACAAAGCTCCGGTGAATCTCACGGATGACGAGGTCTCGACTCCCGCGCGCATCGAGCTGACGCCGGGCAAATATCTGGTCACCATGAGCGGCCCGGCAGGATCGAAGACCATTGACGTGCAGATCGACGCCGGCCAGAAAGTGCCGAAAACGGTAAACCTCGGCGGCGTCAACCTCGACGAGCTGGAAAAGGAAGTCACGAAACAATGACCCGGAAGACCACTCTCGCTGTTCTGGCCCTGCAACTCGTCGCCGCAGTCGCGCTGGCGCAATCGTGGTACGACAACTACGACGCCGGTCTCGACGCGGCACGGCGAGGTGAATGGCAGGCTGTCGTACAGAAGATGAACGCCGCGATCAAAGAGAATCCAAAGGAAGACAACCGGGCGCGCGAGTACGGCACGATTTTCATCAACTATCACCCGTACTACTACCGCGGGGTGGCCTACCTGAACGTCGGCAAGTATCAGGAGGCCATTTCCGACCTCGAGAAGACGATGGGGCCGGGAGAAGAGAATCTCGGATCCATCGAATCGCTGATCGAGCGGGCAAAGGCGAGACTGGCTGCTGCTGCTGCGCCTCCGCCCCAGCCCGCCTCGCCGCAGCCGGTCCGTCCGGCACCCCAGCCACAACCTGTCGTTCCGGCCATCGATCCTGCGCTGCGGCAGCGCGCGCCGGCGGCGATCACCGATGCAAAGCAGCACATCGCGCAGGCGCAGAAGCGCAATGCGACGCAGTCGCCGCAATATAATCAGGCAGTAGGGGCACTCGCACAGGCGAACACTCGGAGCGCCGAGGCTCACACGAATGACGACCTCAAGGCGGCAATCGCCGCTGCCGAAAATGCGGCGATTTACGCCGACGCAGCCGCCGCTCCCGGCATCCCGCCTCCTCCGCAACCGGTCACGCGGCCAACCGCCGCAACGCGGGCCGTTGTCGACGACACGACTCAGCGTGTTCGCCGCGCGCTGGAGAGCTATTTCAACGGGGACTTTGACGACGCGGCGACACGATTCGACCAGCTCGCGCACGAAATGCCGCAAAACGGGTGGATCTGGGCGTTCCTGGGAGCGTCGCAGTACTCGCAGTACGCCTTCGAGGCTGATGACAGCTACAGGGATGCCGCGCTGAAGTCGTTCCACAGAGCGAAAGAGCTTCGGTCGTGGGGGAAGGACGGACTTCCCAGCAAGTACTTCTCGAAGAGAATCCGGAAGGTCTTCAACAACGCGGGATGAGGACGAAGTTACCGGTTACCGGTTGCCTGTTCCCGGTACTGTCGTCCCGGAAACTGGTAACCGGTAACCGGCAACGAATTCAAACTTCTTCCGAGCCGCCTTCCGGCTCTTCTTCTTCGCCACCGCCTCCGTAGAGATCCTCTTCGCGCTCGCTCGGCATGGAGCCGCCGAACGAACTGCTGGACGGCGGAGCGAACGGCTCACGCACCTGCTCGACGACGCGGCTGATCACGCTCGGAGTCGGTCGCGGGGCGGGGGCGGCTGGCTTCGGAGCCGTGCGATGGGGTGCTGGCTTGTGGGCTGCCGGCTTATGGGCTGCCGGCTTATGGGCTGCCGGCTTACGGGCCGCTGACTTACGGGCTGCCGGCTTACGGGCTGCAGCTTTCTTGACTGCGGCGCGCTTACGGACGGGCTTCTTCGCCGCGCTCTTCTTCGCTTTCGTGCTCCTGCTCTTGCCGCGGCGCGACGATGCGCGTTTGGACGCGCTGCGCGAACGGCTCGTCGACTTTTTCGACGACGATTTCGATCGCTTGGAAGAGGACTTTTTCGACCGTTTCCTGGTGGCCATGCGTTTTTCTCCTTTGTAAACACTTCAGAGATTCAGCCGCGGTGGCAATTGCGTTGCTTGGCAGCGGAGTAATTTAGACGAACATGGTGCGATTGTCACGCGCCCGGATCTGGCCGCTCGTTCTGGCATTTTTCGTGTTCGCGGTAATGGAGACGCTCGCCATCTCCGTCTTCATCCTGAACCGGCGGCTGACCCGTGACCTCATCGATCACACCTGGCGCGAGCCGACCATCATCCGGTCGAGCAAACATGTCGTCGTGACAACGCTTTACGGGGTGGACTGGCGCGTGACCCCCCCGATCACGCTGTCGTCGCTGCCCGTTTACGTGCCGAACGCGTTTCTGGCCGCGGAGGATGTCCGCTTCCGGCACCACTTCGGGATCGATCCGATCGGAATGGCACGAGCGCTCGTCGCCGCCCTCCGCGCCGGCGCGATCGAGCAGGGCGGTAGCACGATCGACCAGCAGATCGTCCGCGCTCGGTTTCTCTCTCCGGAGCGGACGTGGCGCCGCAAGTTCGTGGAAATCGTTCTGGCTCTATTGCTCGACGCGCGCATGTCGAAGAACGAGATCCTCGAGGTCTACCTCAACGACGTCTACCTGGGAAACAACGGCGGCAAGCCGGTGCTTGGAATCGACGAGGCATCGCGCCTCTATCTCGACGAGCTGCCGTCCGATCTGAGTGTGGATCAGGCGGCCATGCTCGCGGGCATGATCCGGGCGCCGAATCGCGACAACCCGTGGCGCCGGCCGGACGTCATTCGCGCGCGACGCGATGCGGTGCTCGGCGTCATGCGGAGACGCGGATGGATTACCGAGCAGCAGTTCCGCGACGCCGTATCGCGGGAGGTCGGATTCACGCCGGGCTCGATTCCCCAGGCACCGTTTCCGTATTACCTGCGCGCGCTTCGCGGCGAGCTGGTGAAACAGATCGGCGTGCAGCCGGTCATCGAGGGCGGGCTGACGATCGACTGCGCGATCGATCCGGCGGCGCAGCACGCTGCCGAGCGCGTCGCCCGTCGCACGCCGCGGCAGCTCGAGTCACGGCACCCGTGGATCCGCGCCGAAGCCCGGCGCGAGCCGCCGGAAGTGGCGATTTTTTCCGTCGACCCGCGCGACGGCGGCGTACGCGCCCTCGCCGGCGGCATCGACTACGCCTACTCGCCCTTCGACCGGACTTCGGCGATGCGCCGGCAGCCGGGATCGGCGTTCAAGACATTCGCCTATCTCGATGCCATTGCCTCGAAGCGGGCCACGCCCGCCACGCTGCTGCTCGACGAGCCCGTCACCGTCAACTTGCCCGGCGGGCAGTCGTGGGAGCCGCACGACTACGACGAACGCTATCGCGGTCGCGTCACCCTCCGCCAGGCGTTCGAAGACTCGCTGAACGTGCCGACGGTCCGCCTGACGCAGCAGATCGGCGTCGATGGCGTGGTTCGGACGGCCGAGAAATTCGGGTTCGACGAGCAGTTCGAACCGATTCCTGCCCTGCCGCTCGGAGTGGTCGAGGTGACGGTCCGCGAGCTCACCGCGGCATACACGCCGTTTCCGAACCTCGGAGTCCGCGTCGAGCCGTTCCTGGTGGCTGACGTCTACGACCACTCCGGCAACACGCTGTACGAGCACAAACCCGACATGCGCCGGGTAACGAGCGCCGGCGCCGCTTATGTGATGCACACGCTGCTGCGCGGCGTCGTGGAGCGGGGAACGGCGTCGCATCTGAGGCAATGGGGGCTGGGCTACGTCGCAGGGAAAACCGGCACGACGAATGACTATCGCGACGCCTGGTTCGTCGGCTACACGCCCGATATGGTGACCACCGTATGGGTCGGATTCGATCACGGCGCACCGTTGCGGATGTCTTCCGCGGAAGCTGCGATCCCCGTCTGGGGCGCGTACATGAGCGCGATTCCGCACCTGCATTCCGAGCCCGAGCCGCCGTCCGGCGTCACCTTCCGCGACATCGATCCAGACAGCGGCATGCTCTGGCGCGATGGCTGACCCGGTCCATGGCGGGAGGTCTTCCTGCAGGGCACCGCTCCGACGCACTATTGCCCGCGAGGGCTGCTCGGAGCGCTCTATCGCCGCTTTTTCCTCAATAAGGAGCACTTCGACGAGCCGCCGGCGATCACGCTGGACACGTTTCGGCGGTGGGCGACTGAGCTGAAGCGGATCTTCGGGAAGTGACGTTGACAGCGTGCGCGGCGCGACGTACATTGTGAGCCGCTGGATTGATTTGGGGGCCGCTTGCAACCAGCTTAAAAAAAGCTAAAGAGCCGGCAGAAGTTCGCGAAAGCGACGGTCCCCGCAAGCCAGCGGGGATTTTTTTTTGAGGCTTTGGGGATTAGGCGCTCGGCGTTCGGAGAGCCGAAGCCCCAACGCCTAACGCCTAACGCCTAACGCCTAGCGCCTAACGCCAATGCAAGATTTCATTCAGGCAATCTCCGACGAACACGTCTACCTCTTCGATGGGGCGATGGGGACGATGCTCTATGCGAAAGGGGTGTTCATCAACCAGTGCTACGACGCGCTGAATCTGCGCAATCCCGACCTGGTGCTCGACGTTCACCGGCAGTACGTCGATGCCGGCGCGGAGATCCTGGAGACGAACACCTACGGCGCGAATCGGCTGAAGCTGCACACGTTCGGCATCGAAGACGAGCTGCGCGCCATCAACATCAAGGAGGTCGAGCTGGCGCGCAAGGCGGCCGGTGACTCGGTGTTCGTGGTGGGGGCGATCGGTCCGCTCGGAATCCGCATCGAGCCTTACGGTCCAACGGCGCTCGATGAAGCCCGCGCGGTATTTCGGGAACAGGCGGAAGCACTTCGCGACGGCGGCGTTGACGCGATCATCATCGAGACCGTCTCGAACATTGCCGAGGCTGAGCAGGCGATCCTCGCCGTCCGCGAGGTGTGCTCGCTTCCGGTGATCGCCCAGATGACCATTGGGAACGATCACCGCTCGATCTACGGCGACACGCCATCGATCATTGCCAAACGGCTGGACGCCGCCGGCGCGGACGTGGTCGGCCTCAATTGTTCGGTCGGTCCCGACGTCATGCTCGACGCGATCGAAGAGATGACCGCGGTGACGGCGAAGAAGATCTCCTGCCAGCCGAACGCCGGCCTTCCGCGCGAGGTCGACGGCCGACAGATGTACATGGCATCGCCGGAATACATGGGGGAGTACGGCCGCCGGTTGATTCAAAAAGGGGTCAAATTCCTCGGCGGCTGCTGCGGGACCACCCCGGCGCACATCAGGATCATGCGCGATGCGGTGCGGCCGCTGTCTCCGCGCCGCTCGTTCGTGATCATCGAGCGTGAGGCGAACGGAAAGAAGAGCGCCGGAGTGGAACCGGCGCCGATGGAAAGGCGCTCGCAGTGGGGAGCGAAGATCGCACGCGGCGAGTTCGTGACCACCATCGAAATCACCCCGCCGAAGGGGCCGAATCCCGAGGCGATGATCAAGTCGGCGCAGTCGATCAAAGAGGCGGGCGTCGATGCCGTCAATGTGCCCGATGGTCCGCGCGCCCAGAATCGGATGGGCGCGATCGCCGTCTCGGTCCTTCTGCACCAACGCGTCGGCATCGAGCCGGTTCTCCACTACTGCTGTCGCGATCGCAACCTTCTCGGCATGCACTCCGACCTGCTCGGATGCGCTGCCCTTGGCATCCGCAATCTGCTGCTCATCACCGGCGATCCGCCGAAGATGGGTCCGTACCCCGACGCGACCGCGGTGTTCGACGTCGATTCGATCGGCCTGACCAACATGGTCAACCTCATGAACCATGGCCTCGACCTCGGCGGCAATCCGTTCGGTGAGGCGACGCGATTCACGATCGGCGTGGGCGTCAATCCCGGCCACCTCGATCTGGATACGGAGCTGAAACGCCTGGACTGGAAAATCAAGGCTGGCGCCGAATACGCCATCACGCAGCCCGTATTCGACGTTCTGCAGCTCGAGAGTTTTTTGAAGCGCATCGAGCAGTGGAAGTTGCCGATCATCCCCGGAATCTGGCCGCTGCTGTCGTATCGCAACGCTCAGTTCATGAACAACGAAGTGCCGGGCGTACACGTCCCCGACGAGGTCATGGAACGTATGCGCGTTGCCAGCGACAGGGGGAAGGAGTTCGGTCTGCGCGAAGGAGTGGCCATTGCGCGGGAGACGCTCGAACGCGTCCGCGGCCAGGTCGCCGGAGTGCAGGTATCCGCGCCGTTAGGCCGCGTCGACCTGGCGTTGCAGGTGTTCGAAGGACTGGTGGAGCCGCGCGTCAGCGCGTGACGCGCTGGATCACCGCGATGGAGACGTCGTCTTCCGGCGGTCGCTCGCCCGTGAAGGAGCGAAACTCGCCGACCAGCGTCTGCACCAGCACATCGGGCGTGGCACTGGGGCTCCAGCCGATGACCGCCTCGACGTAAGCGTCGCCGAATTCGCGCCCGTTGGAGTTGCGCGCCTCGGTGAGCCCGTCGGAGTGAAAGAGCAAGCGCTCGCCCGGCTGCAGGCAGCCGGGGCTGTCCTTCCATTTCAGGTTGTCCTTGATTCCGAGCGGATACGATCCGCAGCCGAGACGATCGACGACTTTTCCCTCCACGTTGATCTTCAGGATTTGCGGATGGCCGGCCACCGTCGCGCTGAAGCTTCCGTCCGGCGACAGCAGGACGTAGCAGCAGGCGAAGAACGATCGCGACCCGCCGGTGCGGCAGAGAATGCGGTTGAGCGAGCTGACGATCGCCGCCGGCGACGGGTCGGTCTCGAGCTCCGTCCGGAAGGCTGCGTGCGCGACCGCCATCAGAAGGCCGGCGGTCATTCCGTGTCCCGAGGCGTCGCCGAACAAGACGGCGAGCCGGCCGTCGGACAGCGGAACGAAATCGTAGATGTCGCCGCCGACGGTGTTGGCGATCTCGTTGAACGCGGCGACGGTGTATTGCGGCGTTTGTGCAGGCTGCTTCGGGATCAGCCCCGCCTGCAGGTCGCGCGCAAGCTCGAGCTCGTCGCGGAACTTGATCTTATCGATCAGCTCCATCGCCAGCAGAACCATCAACAGCAGAAACGGAACGCCGAGCTCCCAGACCAGGCGGAACCGAAACTCGTTGTATTGGGTCACCACGCCGATCAGGGAAAAGAAGAAGACGAAGAAGGAGAGGACAAAGATCACCCGGCGGGGCGGCGAGAGGCGCTTTGCCAGACCGTACAGGATCGCGCTGCGGCTGCGGACGAATCGCCGGACGCGCTTGCGCTCGCCCTCGATGGCCTCGCGATGATCGGCCATCAGCATGTCGCGGGTCTCCCGCCACTCGGTGTCGTAGAACCGAGTCGCGTCGCTGATCTTCAGCGAGTGAAAGGTGCTTTTGCCGAGGTCGAGCCAGTCGCGGATGCGGGCCACTGTGGTTTCTACGGAGAAGCGGGCGCGGTGTTTTCCACTTTGCGCAGCAGGAATTCACGCGTCTCGCGGGTTGGATATTCCGGCAGGCCGGTTTTGTCGATCACGCGGAAGTCCTGGATGAATCTGGCGTAATCGGGGAAATCAGAGACGACGTGATCGTAAAAGAACGGCAGCCGCTCGTCGTCATAAAACATTCCGTTTGGATCGCGCTTTGCGAAGTGCCAGACGCGCGAGAGGTCTTCGGCCGCGAAGATGACGCGCCGGAACTCGTTGCGGCGCGGGCCGAGCTTCATCGTTTCGATGACCTTGCGCGCGCGATCGAGAACCGCGTCGAATCGCGCCAGATCGCCGGCCTCCGCGGCCGCCTGGAAGTCCCTGCGGATGGCGACGTCGGAAGTCGTCGCGGTTGCGGCGAGCAGGAAGAACGCCGTCACCGCGACGAGCCGCGACACGGCCGCGCTACTTCGGCCTGCGCGCCGTCTCGGCGCCGAGTGTTCGTGCGGTCTCGATCAGTTCCTGAATCGTGGTCTGATCTTTTCCGCTCGCCTGGAGCAGATAGATCCGGATCGCATTCCAGATCGGCACGAGCGTGTTGGCCGGATCGGAGTAGAACTTTTCCAGGCCGGAGACGAGCTCGAATCCGCTGACCTTGCCGGCGGTCGAGGACTGCTGCGCGGTCCGGTCGGCGAGCGTGGAGCACGCCGTGTTCGGCCCTGACGCAACATCGATCTTATTCAGCGCATCGACATCGCCCTGCGAATAGCCGATGGACCAGAACAGCTTCTCCGTGCTGCTGAGTTTGGCCCAGTCTTCGCCGTTCGATGGCGGTCTGATCTCGGGAGCGGCCGGTGCTTGGGCTGCGGCGGAACCCGCCACTACAGCCAGAAGGAATGCAACCCCGACGACAATTTTCTTCATTGAGCTGCCTTTCGGAATACGCTGATCGGGCGGAACCGTGGTCGGATTCTACCAAAAAAGAATCGCGTGCAATCGTTTCACACGCGCGCTACGATCGCCACTCTTTTGAGCGGGAACGTCGTCATCATCGGCGGGGGCATCGCCGGGCTCGCCGCTTCCATTTATCTGGCGCGCGGCCGCCGCGCCGTCACTCTGTTCGAAAAACGCCGGGCGCTGGGCGGTCGGGCGGTCACGCATCTCCGCCACGGCTATCGCTTCAACCTCGGGCCTCACGCGTTCTATCGCGGCGGCGCGGGGGCCGAAGTGTTGCGCGAGCTTGGAGTCTCGGTCCGTGGCGGTGTTCCCGATGGGCGCGGATTCGCGCTCTACGGTGGCCGGCGCCACAAGGTTCCCGGATCGCTCTGGTCGGTTCTGTCGACCTCTCTGCTGCCGACCGCCGATGCCATCGAGATTGCCAAGCTGCTGTTTCGGGTGCGCCGCCTGCGCAGAGATTCGCAGTACGCGACCGCGATCTCCGCGCGGCAGTGGCTCGACCAGACCATCCGGCACGCACGAGCGCGGGAAACCTTCGAGGCCCTGCTCCGCGTGGCGACGTACTGCTCCGAGCTCGAAACATTGCGCGCCGGAGCCGCGCTCCAGCAGCTCCGGCTGGCCATGCGCGGCGTCGTCTATGTCGATGAGGGATGGCAGAAGATCGTCGACGCGCTGCACACGTCGGCAGTCACGGCAGGGGTGAATTTCGTCACCAGCTCGCGCGTGATCGCGGTCGACACCGAGCGCCAGTCGGTGCGCGGCATCGAGATCGGGGGGCTGGAGAGCGACGCCCAGGATACGGCGACGTTGCGGATGCCCAGGGAGCCGGCGACCGAGCACGGCACGCGCCTCGCGGCCGACACCGTTCTGCTGGCTGTCGATCCGTCGACGGCGCGCGAGCTCGTCCCCGATCTGCAGTTCTCCGGCCTGATCCCGGTCATCGCCTCGACGCTCGATGTGGGCCTGTCACGCCTGCCTGATCCCAAGACGACCTTCGCGATCGGAATCGAGCGCCCGCGCTACTACTCCGTGCACTCGCGATGGGCGCAGCTCACGCCGAAGGGCGGCGCGCTGATTCACGTCGCGCAGTACGGCGGCGGGGGAGACGAAGCGGAGCTCGAGGCACTGCTCGATTCGATGCAACCCGGCTGGCGCGAGCTGGCCGTGCATTGCCGCTTCCTCCCGTCCATGGTGGTCTCGAACGCCCTGATTCCGCCCGCTCCAGCCACTCGTCCATCCCCCCTCACGTCCATCCGCGGCCTGTACCTCGCCGGCGACTGGATCGGCGACACCGGCCTGCTTTCCGACGCGTCTCTGGCTTCGGCCCGAGCGGCGGCGCAGGCCATCCTCGCCTCCTGACTACAGCCTCCGCAGGCGAATTCCGCCGCCCGAAGAGCGCAGGACCAGGCGCGGGCCGCCGCCGTTGATCTTTCCTTCCAGCGACGATTCCCGGAGATGGCCCAGCACGGTGATCGGAACCTCACTGTCGACGCTGCCGCCGCTCGTGTGCGCGTCGACATCGAGCGACAGATTCGGGGCGACCGCGACGCTGATCCCGCCGCCCGACGTCGACAGACGGGAATCGCCGTGAGGCTGCTCGAGGAATCGGGCATGAATGGAGCCGCCCGAGGTTTCGGCATCAATGCTGCCGAGGGCTTCGTCAATGGCGATGCTGCCGCCGGACGTGTGCGCCCGGAGGTCACCCCCGGCGTGTTTGACGTTGATCGAGCCGCCCGATGTGTGCAGGTCGATCCTGCCGGTGGCCGAGTCGACGGTGACGTCGCCGCCTGACGTTCGCGCGTCGACCGGACCGCTGATGCGCGCGGTCTCGATGTTTCCGCCCGAGGTTTTGCATCGGACGGTTCCCTGGAGGTCGCCGACGTGGACGTTGCCGCCCGACGTGGTGAGCTGGACGTTGTAACGCGATGGGACGGTGATCACGAATCGCACGTCATCGCTGTTGTGCCAGGTGAAGAACTGGAAACTATGCTCGTTGCGAGCGCGAACCGTGACGTCGTTCTGCTGCTGATCGAATGTCACCTCGACATCGCGTTCCGCCGAACCGCGCCGGAAAACATCGACCGTCACGCCACCGGCGCCCGGATTGACCTCGATGTCGCCGACGTCCGCCTCCACGGTCAGCGTTCCGCCTGGGGCCACATGGAACGCGCGATGAATCGGCGGCTGCGCCACGGCGACGGCCGCGGACAGAATCAGCGACACGGAAAAAGGCGCGATTTTGCGAAGCATGGCGTCTCCTTTTGATCCTTCATACGCGAGCGAACGGAAAAGGTTAGTGCGGTAAACTCGCCGCAATGCCCATCGATGAGGCCGCATTCAAGCAGGCCCTTTCCCATTTCGCGAGCGGCGTGACCGTGGTGACGACGGAGCACTCCGGCCGGGCCTTCGGAATGACGGTTGCCTCGTTCACCTCGGTGTCGCTGCACCCTCCGCTCGTTCTGATCTGCATCGAAAAAAACGTGAAGACGCATGATGCCATCGTCGAATCGGGAAAGTTCGGCGTCAGCATTCTCGGCGCGGAGCAGGCGGAAATCTCGGCCCGCTTCGCATCGCGCGGCGAGGACAAGTTCTCCGGGATCGAGCTCGAGCAGGTAACGCTCGGGGGGCCGCTGATCCGCGGTGCTCTGACCACGCTCCAGTGCTCCCTCCGCGACCGGCTGCCGGGCGGCGATCATTCGATTTTCGTCGGCGAGGTGATCGAGGCCCATACTCGCGACGGCACGCCGCTCCTTTATTTCCGCAGCAGATACCGCCAGATCGGCGCCTGACCGGTCGCTGGAGTTTTTCAGCTGGCGGCGTTAGTTTTGCGCTTCGCATGCCGCTCGATCGCCTCGGCCGTCCCCTGCGGGACCTGCGCATTTCGGTCACGGATCGATGCAACTTCCGTTGCACGTACTGCATGCCGCGCGAGATTTTCGGCCGCGATTTCGAGTTTCTTCGCCGCGATGAGCTTCTGACCTACGAGGAGATCGCCCGCCTCGCGCAGCTCTTCGCGCAATCGGGAGTGGAAAAGATTCGCCTGACCGGCGGCGAGCCGCTGCTCCGGCGCGACATCGAAGACCTGGTGCGCATGCTTTCGCCCACCCGCGGACTTCGCGACCTCACCATGACCACCAACGGTTCCCTGCTGAGCGAGGAAAAGGCGCGGGCCCTGAAGAACGCGGGCCTCCATCGGATCAGCGTCAGCCTCGATTCGCTCGATGATGCCGTCTTCCGCGCCATGAACGACGCGGGGTTTCCCGTGGCCCGCGTCCTCGATGCCATCGGCGCAGCGGCCGGCGCGGGACTGACCCCGGTCAAGGTGGACATGGTCGTCAAGCGCGGCGTGAACGAGGCGAGCATCCTCGACATGGCGCGCCGGTTCCGCGGGACCGGAGTCATCGTTCGTTTCATCGAGTACATGGACGTCGGAACGACCAACGGCTGGCGGATGGCGGATGTCGTCTCGGGGCGCGAGATCCTCGACCGCATCGCGGCCCAGTGGCCGGTCGAGCCGCTCGACGCGAACTATTTCGGCGAAGTGGCCGAACGATGGCGCTATCGCGACGGCGCCGGCGAGTTCGGCATCATCACTTCGGTGACGCAGCCGTTTTGCGGCACCTGCACCCGCGCGCGGCTGACCGCCGACGGCAGGCTGTACCTCTGCCTGTTCGCCACCGAAGGATTCGATTTGCGCGCGCCGCTGCGAGAGGGCGCCACCGACGAGCAAATGTTGGAGATCATCCGTTCGGTCTGGGTGCCCCGCGACGATCACTATTCCGAGATTCGATCCGCGGAAACCGAGGCGCTCAAGAAGGTGGAGATGTCGCGGATCGGGGGGTAATGGTGGTCAGGTTGTCGGGTTGTCGATGTGGATAACCTGACCACCCGACGACTCGACAACCTACTCCTCGTCCTTTCCGCCGTTGAACTTCTCTTCTGAAGTCGAAGGAACCGCCGAGAGACGAACGGAATTTTTCGTCGGCAGCTGCGGCCGCGGCGCGACCGGCTGCAGTCGTCCGGAATAGGTCTTCTGTCGTTTCGACAATCCGTCCTTGATCTCCTGCACCTGACTTTTTTTCTTCACGCAATCGCAGCTTGCGACAGCCGCGCCAGTCCTTCGACGAATTTGCGTTTCCCGCCCTGCGACGGATGCCGGACCGCGAAATGCTCGATGCCGAGGTCGCCGAGAGAGCGCTCGGCGAGGCGTCCGACGGCGACGACGCGCTGAATGGAGAAGAGGCGGCGCAGAGTTTCGAGAAACGGCGCGCCGATGCGGAGCTCTCCCGCGGTGGGCACGCGATTGGAGAGCGGATTCGCGTTTTGAAACGGATGGAAGGGGAAGGCGTTCCACAGCAGCGGCAACGGATCGAACTCGCGAATCGCCGCCCACACCATGGTCGCGCTCGCCTCAGTCGACAGCTTCGGTCCCGGCGTCGCTTTCCTGTAGCCGCGTTCCGCGCCGAGGACCTTGCCGTCGATGCCGCGAAGCATGATCGATTCGCTGGTGAACGGAATTCCGGTCAGGCGGCCGCCGCGATGGCTCGGCGCTTCGCCGACCAGCAGGATTGCAGGACCGATCGCCGCCATTGCGCGAATGTAAAGGCGCAGGTTGGCGCGCCGGATCGCGTTCGGTTCACCCGCGCCATACTGGTTGCAAGCCCGCTCGGATAGCTCGACACGGGCGAGCGAACGGACAAATTGGGCGAAGCGGTCGCTCACCAGCCCCCGCCGCCGCCACCGCCCGAAC
>VFSW01002346.1_pt1 | contig 28597 bp, 33 predicted proteins | sample 5358111 | NCBI WGS metagenome assembly VFSW01 (sample SAMN11554181, study PRJNA540505) | mine drainage metagenome | isolation source: sediment from site ElyBrook_90M | place: USA: Ely Copper Mine, Vershire, VT | collected 2017 | reverse complement strand
ACGCGAGAGGTTGAAAATAGCCCTTTTGCCTATCACTACAGGCTCACCGCAGCCCTTCCGGTGGCACAGGAAGGCTCAGGCCGCATTTTGCCAGCCAGGGTGACACATAGTTCATCTGTTCTATTTTGTGGCCTATTTGCGATCTATTTAGCTAATAACTGGTACGGAATATCTATTGACCAAGTGTATCATAGGTGTTACAATCAATCAATAACACAGGTTTCACCAATCCCCCTTCAGGAGAATACATGAACCAGTATTTGCAACCCCTTATCAGTGCGTTGATCTTAGCGGTTATCGGCTCGTTATCTTACTTTCTCAAGCAGGCTGCTGACATGGGCATTGCCCTGATGAAAGCTAAGCTGTCTGCCTCGAACGTCCAGCTCGTTCGGGATATGGCTTCGACTGTTGTGCGGTCACTGTAACAGAACCCGGCCTTCAAAGATCTGTCAGGCACCTTGAAAAAAGAGCGATCCATCGTAGCTGTGACCGACTATGCTGAGGGTCTCGGTCTGCCAGTCGATCATGCCTTCATCGACAAAATTATCGAAGAAGCTGTGCAAATTATGAATGCCGAGCTTGGGTCAGATCTCGACTGGCTTTCCGGGATCGAAGCCCCTGTAACGATTGCTCCGGCGGTTTAATGGACCTAAGCGGCTCTTGGCAGTACATCATTGAAACTGCCAAGAGCCGTCTTGCACACAATAAGACCTCCCGGCATGTAGATGAGTATGGGACTGGCATCGAGGTGATCGGGGTAGCCGGCGAGGTTGTGGCAAGACGGTTTCTTGGCTTGGACGAGGGTGTCCATTTGGGGTTTGATGGTGGCGCAGACATCGTTTTCTTTGGTCAGCGAATTGATGTCAAGGCAACCATCCTCACTCCCAAGGTGGAGCACCGCTTTCTTCAATGGGCCGATTGGAAGCCTATCCGGTCGGACCTTATCCTCCTTACTGTAATTGATCCTATCGAGATGGTTGGTTATCCCGTCGGGTATGCAACACGCGACGAGATGTTCTACGCTCCCATAAATTCAACTCGCAATACTCCCTGTCACGAGATTTCGATAAACGACCTTCATCCTATGTGGAAGTTGGGCGCTTTCGGTAAACGTGCAGTGGAGGAGTTGAAGCGTGGAGAGTCCAAAGCCCTCTCGTATAGTCGATACTAAAGCCATCCAGCGAGAACGAAATTATGGTGTCTGTAAGTACGGCCTTCTGGCGAAGGATGGCTGCTCTGGCGGGCTGGATGTGCACCATATCAATACGCGTGGTTCTGGCGGCGGCGATACTGCGGATAACCTGATCCTCCTCTGTCGGCGCCACCACAACCGCGCCCATCAAGGTCTTATATCCAAACAACAACTCAGAGATGCCGTTAGGCATTTTTCTGAAGGAGTTTTCGATGTCGAAAAGTCTCGACTATAAACCAAGGCCCTGGGGATCAACTTCGGTCAGCAAGACCGAGGTTCACGTCCATCCCCTTGAGGATCTTCTTCCTCATCTGCTTTCCGATACCTGCGCGTGCGAACCGAAGATCGACATCGTAGAAGGCGCCGGCAGGGTCATCGTCCACAACTCGTGGGACAAGCGTGAGGTCTACGACGAATACTTCGAAACTTTGAAAGGAACGGAACCCCAATGATTGATGACAGAGCCTTCGGGCCTGATGTAAGTATCTGGGACGACATTCAGTCCACTCCTCAAAAGGTCGAGATGAAAAAAGCCAAGGATAAAGGCGCCAGCTTTGTCATCATCAAGGCCGCCCAAGCCTGTTACGCCGACCTGGACTTTGTCTGGAACTGGGCGGATGCCAAGACAGATGGACTCTTACGCGCCTCCTTCGACTTCCTGGTGTGGGATCAAGATCCAAACAAGCAGGCCGACTTCTACTGCCAGATGCACGAGAAGGATCTACCTGAACTTGGTTTCTATGCCGACTACGAGTGGTGGAAAACCATTCCTTCCAACGCCATTGATATTTTGGACGCCTTCTGTTCACGCGTTGAAGACAACATGAACAAGCCCTGCGGCGTTTATACTGCGCCTGGCTTCTGGCTACCGTACGGTAGTAAAAACCCAAAGTGGGCCAAGCGCCCGTTGTGGATCGCCAACTGGGGCCCTACTTCACCAATGGTCTTGGAGCCTTGGGGCAAAGACAACTGGACGCTCTGGCAGTACACCGCCACTGAAGATGGAATCGCCTACGGCTGCGAAAGCAAGGCGGTTGACATGAACCTGTTCAACGGTAACTACGCCAAGCTGCGGACTTACTGCGGCCTGTCGCCGATTGTGCCACCCTCTAACTCTATCTATTCCGCTCAGCTGCTTACCATGGCGACACAGCTCACCAGCATAGCTGGACAACTTATATAACCCCGGTTGTTACGGGGATTAGTTTTCGATGTCCGACGCCCTTCGGCGCACCCGAAGGGGTGAAAGTGAGGCAACTTTATGGGTACGTTCACTCGTTATGCGCATCACGATGTAGAAGTCTGGGTAAGGGATGATCTAAAGGGCCGGCACCGCCAGCATTGCCTGTGCCATTCGTGCAGCTTGTTCAAACCAGGCACCGAACAGAACTGCATGATCGCCCAATCGTTATTTTTAACCGACGTGGAGTTCTCCATCACGACTCCCGTGTGGGAATGCCCTCAGTTTGAGGTGAAGCAATGATCGTCGAAATCTGGCTGGATACAACCTCTTCCCCGATCATCTATACCGACGTGACCAGCACATACCAGAAGGGCGCTCTGTTCTGCATCTACAGCAAGGATCGCAATATCGTGGTCAAGTACCCGATGGCGAACCTTTTCCGTATCGTTGAAAACTACTACCCGTTTGTAACCAAGAGGTCAGATGAAATCTAATGACATGCTACAGGGCAAGCTGCCCAAAATTATCCTGGCTGAAATGTTGATCATTATCGCCGATAACGACGAAAACCATGAAGTGCGCGATCCCCTCATCGTGAATGCCATGTCGTTGGCTTTGCAATGCGGCTACGAAGTGGGTTTCGCGGCTGTTTGTCTGGATTGGATGATGGTCATGATTGAGCTACCCACTGGCCAGGTTTCCTGGAGCATTCCCAGACACACGAAACTCTGGGATGGGTTTGGCGACACGAAGGTTCTTCGGATCGTTTCGTTTGCCGGAGCGGTTCTGAGGGGTCTATGAACAAGATCATGGACTTCTATGCTTCCTGGTGCGTGCCCTGCAAGACCCTGGAACCGCACCTGAAAGCTGCTGAGATCCGTGGGGTAAAGATCGAACGGGTTGATATCGATCAGGACCTTGAGACCGCCGGGCTATTTGGCGTTTCCTCGCTGCCTACTCTGATTTTTTTCAAGGGCGCCAACCTGGTCGATACAACCATCGGTATGAGCACCATCGTTATCGCCAAAATTCAAGCTTTCTCAGGAGACTGATATGACCCACGGAGAATATGACTACCCGGTTCGCCAAGAGACGTACGAAGGCCCCAACATAAACAGCAAACACTTCGTTTGGGGCTGCTCTCTGGCTATTCTGATGATTGTTTTGCTCGTCGCCTGGATGATTGTGCGCTACTAATGCCGATCCTCACCGAAGCCGACCGTACGATATTGCCCATGGCGATGCGCGGCCAGGGGCAATACCATACTGCCTGCAAGTGGTATCTGATGGGCTGGGACCCGCTCTGGTATCAGTATATGTTCCACCAGTACACCCAGCCCAACGTCACCTTCCTGGCCGGCATCGCCGCAGGAAAGACCTCTGGCGTGGCTGGCTCATACATGATGGACTGCCTGACGATCCCCTACTTCCGGGCGCTCAACACCTCGGTAACCGCCAAGCAGTCCGAGCTGCCCTTCGAGATGGTTCAGCCGTGGATCGAGGAAAACCCGCACCTGACCCACCTGATTGAAGATGTGTCTCTGCGCCCTTACCCGACGATCAAGTTCGTCAATGGGTCTGAGTGGATCTTCCGCACTGCCGGCAAGGACGCCAGATATCTAAGAGGGACGGAGTTCGACCGCATCAACTACGACGAGGCCGGGCTGGACTTCTCCGGTGAGACGATCAAGGTGCTGCGCGGGCGTCTGCGCGGCACCAGGCCGGACGGCACGCACCGCATGGGGCGCATGGACATTATCACCTCGCCGACCGATGCGCCCTGGCTGCGGGAACGCTTCGACAAAGGTTGGAGCAAGAACCCCGCCGCTGAGCTGGAGAGCTATATCTCCATGCGCATCACTACCTACATGAACGAACGGCTCACCAAGCAGCAAGTCCAGCTGATGGAGGCAGAGTACTCGGACGACATGATCCTGGTCGAGCTGGCCGCCGAGTTTCCTGACTTCGGCGTCTCTATGTTCCCGCGCAGTCATGTGGCAGCCTGCACCGATCAGTCGCTCATCGATGCGGTTGGGGAGGCTTTGCGGCCTTCCAGCGGTTCTCCCAAGAAGGGTTATAACCTGGATGAGCATCCCCGCTACGGGGTGACCAAGTTTGAGATGCCCTACGATCCCAAAGGCGAGTACATCATGGCCGGCGATCCGGGCACGGATAGCCCACCTCGCCGCAATGCTCCCTGTGTGGCGGTCTTGAATATCGCCAGGAAGCCCTACAAGGTAGCGTACTTTGACTGGGTAGACGGCAGGGGCTCTTACATGCCATTCCTCAATTCCTATAAATACTGCATCGACAAATACCATCCCTTCCTGCAGGGCGTGGATACCACCGGCACCCAGAAGGCCATCGACGAGCTGGCTTTCGAGAACGTGGGAATCTCGGTGGATGGGATTAACTTCGGCAGCGACAAGAACGCCATGCTCAACTCGCTGTCGATGTCGGTCAGCGAGCATGAGATGACCTGGCCCAACATCAAGGGTATCGTCAGGCAGTTCGGTTCCTACTCCCGGGAGAACGACAAGAAGGTCCCACAAGATATCGTGATGACCTTCGCCATGCTGGCCTTCCTGGCCCGTTACGTGCCGGCCCAGGTGGACGAGAGAACCCCCGTAGCAGTCCACGCTAACTATCGCAACCGCCACCAGCGCACTACTCCCCATGGACGTCTCCGCTGAAAGATAGAAATGGACAATGGCTGCACCTGAAAGACTGTACCTACTGCACCCTGCGCAAGGTATGGAAGAAAGCCGTCGATAAAAAGTGGGAACTGGAGACTTGCACCGTGACAGACAATGTTATTCCTGGCCCGCATAAGGGCATTCGCTACTGCGACCATTTCAAGCAGATTGGCTGTGGATGCGTATTGTGTAACAGTTAGTGTCCATTTGGTCTATACTATTGACAGTTGAGAGGTTATATGCTAAAATTGATAGTAAGTAAAAACGAAAGTAGTCTACTTCAGACCATGCGGTCTGTGCGGTTCGGAGAAATGTTCTCCGTTGAAATCCCCGACGATCTCTACAAAGTTCCAGAAGAACTCACGACTTCCGAGGCAGACCTGATCGAGTTCATCAGGAGCGGCCACCCGCACCTTGACGTGCTGCGCATCCATGCCGGCGAGCCGACCTGCGCAGAAATCGACTTCGTGATGAACGGCTTCAGCTGCCGGAAAAAAGCCAAGTTTCCCCTTCCATAGCCTGATTACAGGCCATACATAGTTTTCGATACCGAAAAGTATCCCCCGACTGTACACACAGAGGGCTGAGACGCCGAGAGGCGATCTCAGCCCTTTTTTTGTTTTGAGGTGAGATGATCTACTTTCCCGATTGGTCCGACCTGGCAAAAGTATCGAACGAAATGCGCAACGCCTGGGAAACCGAAGTTTCCTTGCGTGAGACTTATCGTTCCTACTTCGATGGCGATATCTTCCGGCGTCCGGTAGACGTCGAATTGCCAGAGGACGAAGAGGCTCCCCTCGAATTCCCGGTAGGAATCAACTTGGTCAAAATGCTGTGCCTGTCCCAGGCCGACGCCGCCTTCGGCGAATGGGCCGACCAGGCCGTCACCTTTGAAGTGCGCCGCGACGAAGCCCCCGACGAAGCCTCCAAGAGCGCTGCCAGCCTGCTCTCCGATATCCTGTACGGGTCGAGCGGTAATTCGCTGCTGTGGGAGCTGGAACTGGACCGCAATATCTTCGGCGGGGCGGCGATGAAGATCACCCCCGCTCTCGCCTCTCTGGGCCACATCAAATGGAGCCGCGTCCCTACGCAGAACTTTTTCCCAATTTGGGACCCGGACGACGATAACGAATTGCTTGAAGTCTACGACCTGACGATGATGTCTCAGGAGCAGGCGCTTGCAAAGTACGGGCTTACCTCTACGACTGAAATTGTGTGGAGGGTCGAGCACTGGACACGGTCACTGTACACCAACCATATTGACGGGAAAGAGATCACCGCTCTTTCCGGCGTCAACCCCTGGGGCGTTGTCCCCTTTGTGTACATACCGCGGATGCGCACGACCAGCTGGTGGGGAGACGCACTCTCCGCCGAGATCACTCGCCCCCAGGACGAGTTGAACCGGCGAGTGGCGGACATGGGCGACAGTATCAACTACAACGCCCACCCAGTTTACTGGGGCTACAACTTGCCCCGCAATTTCAACGCTAAGAACTACCCGCTCGGTCCCAACGCCATGTGGGACATGGGACGTGTCCTGGGCTCTAGCCCACCGCCTTCCGTAGCTCTCTTGGAGGCCAAGGCCCCTATCCCCCAGGGCGCTTTCGATTACGTCCAGTTCCTTTACGACTGGACGCGCACCTCGTCTTTCTCGCCGCCGATCACTTTTGGCGAAGACGGCGGCGGTGGCCAGCGCTCTGGCGTGACGCTGGAGATCCGCATGTGGCCGCTGATCAAGGCGCTCAAGCGCTCTTCAGCCTACATGGTCGAAGGTATCTCGCGTGCCGCCAGGATCTCCTCGAAGATCCTGGCTCAGAAGAGCTTTGCCGACGTTTCCTCGCGTGCCCTGGATCGCATCAATCGATCGGTGGTTGTTCCTGTGATCGCCCCAGTCTTACCCCGCGACCACCAGACCGTTGTGGACGAAGTGGTCAAGCTGCTCTCCACTGAGCCGAAAGGCATTTCCCTGGAGACGGCCCAAAAGGACCTCGGTCGCGGCCCTGGCGAAGTGGATCGCATCAAGACCATGATGGCCGACAAGGTTCTTCTCCCGCCTGAGCCTCCCAAGGGCAACGACGTCAAAGAAGCTCTCGCCGGCAAGATGCAGCCCCAGGAAAGGAAGGCCGCGTGAAGATCGCTTTCCCGACAGACGAGCACTTTCCCTTTCAAGACGAAAGGGCGCGCTCGATTGCTTTGAATATCGTTCGGGACTTCAACCCGGACGTCCTGATTAGCGGTAGTGACGGAGTGGACTTCTATGCTCTTTCAAAATTCAGCAAAAACCCAAAAAGGATCTCCTCCTTTCAAGAAGACATCAATTCCTGGAAAGAAGGACAAAAAGAGTGGAAAGACGCTGCCCCCGAAGCGACCCGGGTCTTCCTCAAAGGGAACCACGAAGATCGGTTGCGTAAGTGGCTCTGGGATCACCCGGAAGCCCATTCGCTAGAAGCGCTGAAGCTCTCCAGCCTTCTGGACTTGGAAAAGCTGGGGATCAGTTTCAGCGACGACGGTGAGAGTGACTGGTGCGATTGGGAGTTTACCGTCGGCGGAACCCTTGTGGTACGTCACGGCGGGGTCGTCCGCAAAGCCTCTGGTATGAGCGCCAGGGCTGAGCTGGAAAGCGAGCGCTACTCGATCTCAATTTTGACCGGTCACACTCACCGTGGTGGATCGATCTACGCCCGCACTCGAAAAGGTGTGGTGCAGGCCCATGAATGTTTCTGCCTGTGCGGCCTCGAACCTGAATACGTAAGACATCCGGACTGGCAGCAAGGCATTGTTCTCGCCGAAGTACACGAAGGCTCGCTGACTGTTGAGTCCATCCCCTTCAGCAACCTACGCGCCATCAAGCACGCCATCTGGCGCGGTAAGGAATACCGAAGCTAGTTTTCGGCGCCGAAAAGTAACCAATCCCCATAAGGATCATTCAACATGACGACTTTCTCGGAAAAGCGGGTAGCCCGCAATTTCTACAAAACTCTCCGACGCTTCAATGTGTCGCCTCTAGCCGTCAGCGCCGTCGGCGTGCACGCTGCTATTACCCTTCTGGCAACAACCCAGTCTATCACCGACAATTTCCTGGTACTGGATGTCCCCCGTAACGTGACTATCAAGGGAACTATGGCGGGAGCCACTCTGACCGGCAACGTCAAGATCTACGGCTTGAATGCGAACGGCGCCAATATCACCGAGACCATCGCCTTGAACGGCAACACCGAAGTCGTGGGTGCCCTGGCCTTCAAGAGCGTTTCCCGCGTAGATCTGCCTATCCGTATTACCGCCGCCGATACTGTCTCGATTGGCTTCGGCAAGAAAATCGGTTTTCCCGAAGTAATCGTGGGTGACTGCGTGCTCTTCACCTCGCTGAACAAAGTCTACGAGGCGACCCGCCCGACCGTGGCGGTCGGCGCTGGTGTGGAAAACTGCACCGTCTCTCCCAACTCAGCCCCCAACGGCACCGCTCTCATCGTTGTCTACTTCGTTGCGCCGTAATGACGCGCAAAAGTCCACCCTCCGTCTGTGATACCTGTCCCAGCCAACCTAAGCTGAAAAGTATCGAGGCCAAGGTGGAAGAGGCCGAAAGGCTTATCTCTGAGCTTAGCAGACTGGTCGCCGAGCTCAGAAAGTCCCTGGAGAAGAAATAATGGTTGACATCATCGTGGACCCTGTAGAGCCGGTTGTCGCAACCACTCCTCAGCAGCCCCCCGCTGGTTTTATTGAACTGGCTCGCTACAACGGACTTGTCCGCAAGGTAGAAGAGCTGACCCTTGGTAGCCGTACCCTGAACGAACAACTTGCCGCGCAGACCTCAGAACTTGAGCAGCTTCGTGCGCAACTGGTTGTGAAAGATGCGGAGAAAAGCGCTGCCGTTTCCCAACGCGACGGTCAAATCCAGGAAACCATCCAAGCCAAAACCGCCCTCGAAGCAGAGCTGAACGACTTACGAGCTCTCAGCGCCAAGGTGAAGGTGGTCAAAGAGATGAAACGGCCCGATCTGCTGAAGATCCTTGATCAGATCCCCAACATGACCGACCCGGAAGCCATCAAGACCGTCCTCACCAACCTCGCTAGTTTTGCAGATGAAGCCGTTTCGGAACGAGAAAAGCAGCTCATGGCCGGCATTACCCCCGGCGTTGGCGCTTCAGTAGGCAAGGTAAACGCTGCCCCCGCCAGTGACAAAGCCTGGACGGAGCACATCGAAAGCCTGCCACTCGGTTCCCCGCAACGGGCGAAAGCCTTCGACGAGTACGGCGCCTGGCTGGCCGAAACCCACAAATAGAGGTAAATAATGCCTAACGCTTACGAAACTGGTGCGATGTACTCTGCTTCTATCCCGCAATGGCAGCGGACTTACTACGAAGCCCTCTTGCTGGAAACCCTTCGCATCAAATCCCTGCTCCTGCCCTTCTGCCGGGTGAAGAACGACTTCGCCGCCCGCTCGACCGGCATCATGGTCTACACGGAAGTGATGGACACTGAGCCGAACTGGAACCCCCTGGCCGAGACCGATCTCTGGCTGCGCGGCGCTCATCTGGACAGCCGCTCGGTGCAGCTCACCATGGAAATTCATGGCGACACGCTGAAGTTCTCGGATTACTCCGAAATCGTTTCCTACATCAACGCTGGCAACCTGGCCGGCCTGGTGAAGGAAAAGATCGGGCAGAACCAGGTGGATACCCTCGATATTCTGGCTCGTAACGCCTTCCTGGCCCACCCGAACAAGGTCTTCGGCGGCGGACAGCGCGCCAACCGCGCCGCCATCGTCGCCACCGACCTGTTCGACCCGGACTTCTGCGAGTTGGCCCGCACACACCTCGAAGAGGCGGAAATCCCTGGCATCGCGGGTGAGACCGACGGCGATATCCAAACCATCGCCTGCGTGACCACCCCGCGTGTCATCCACGATATCCGCACGGGGGCCGGTTCTAACTGGCTGGACGTCAACGCTTACACCGCCGCCAAGAAATTCACCGGCGAAGTGGGCACCTGGAACGGCGTGCGTTTCATCAAGACCATGCGTATGCTCCTGCGCAACCACGGTACAGTCGTACAGCAAACCACGCTGAACGGCGCAGTGGTGGCCGGACAGGGCGCCTCCGCGACCGTGGACGTCGTGTACACCGTTGGCCAGGCCAACTCGACCCGCTATGTCATTGTGGCGGACGAGACCGGTTTCGCCGTCGGTGACTACGTCACCATCCACGACGTAACCGCTGGCCTGGGCACCGGCTATCCGCCTGTCGAGGGTGACGGTACTCAGGAAACCCGCCGCATCGTTTCGATCAACACGGGCGCGCACAAACTGACCTTCGAGAAACCGCTGGCGAAACCGCACAACACCGGCGACCTGCTGACCAAGGGCGTCAACATCCACACCTCGGTCTTCATGGGCGGCCCGGCTGTGGTCTACGGCGTCGCCGAAGCGCCTACCCCCGTCTTCCCGCCTAAGTACGATGACCTGCAAATGGTCAATCGCTACGGATGGCGCGGCTTCATGAAGATGCAGATGTTCCGCCCGGAATACATCGAGGTGCACGAGACCTCTGGGAGCACCGACTAAATGACAACTTGGGCTGACCTGCTCGTAGACCTGCGAACCGATCTGCAGGACGAGGCTGCTACTCCTCGTTGGAGTGATCGCATGCTGTACCTTTATGCAAAGGACGGCATCCGGGATTACTCAGTGTGGTTCCCGAAACGCGTGGATAACCTGGCTCTCACTGTGAAAAACGGAGCATTCCCCCTACCCGCGGATTACATCGAGGATATCCACGTTGAGTACCCGGAAGGTTTCTTCCTATCCAAGATGCAGGTCAAGCCCAATACCCGTCGTTTACCCGGTACGTCCAAGTTTGCTAACTACTACTACATCCAAGGGGGGAACCTGTATCTGGGTTCCCCCACTGCGGATGTTATCAGCCTGACTTATCTGGCTTCTCACGGTGTCCCAACGTCGGAGGCCGACGACAGTTTCGAGCTGAGCGTCCCGGATGCCGACATGGAGCTGGTTAGGCTGTACGTGAAGGCCAAGGTGTACTCACAAATGCGCTCCCGCCAGGCCTCTCTGGATCGATTCAAGACAGGCACCGGCAAGCGGGATGACAATCCCCTCTCGCCAGAAGTCGAAGACGTTTGGGCCGACTACAACAAGGGGATCATCAGCCGCTCAGGCGGCGGAGTGATCCTCCTCTATCGACTGAGGAGATAAACGTGGGTATCCATGAAGCCATCCTCGATGCAGTACAGGCGCGCCTTCAGTCAGCGCTGATCGACGATCTCCCTGTTGGAGACACAGCGGCAGCTGGGGTCGTCAAAATTGGCCCGCTGCAGGGCGATCCTGATCCCGACACTGCCCGTATCTCGGTCGAGCTTTATGACAACGACCCGGACGACCAGGGGGTTTGGGATGACACGATCTACGAGATCGAGTGCGGAGGGGGCGTCACCTGGAAGAGACGTTTTACCGTAAAGGCTCGCTGCCTCTTGGAAACCACCCAAGAGGATTTGGAAGGCTCCCGCGCCGTGGCGTCGACCGTACGCTCGCGAATTGAACACGCTCTACTTTCCCTAAGTTTATCAGGTGTGGCGAGCGAGACCGAGTACGTATCGCGCGGCGTGTTCTCCTGGAGTATGCGCAGCGAGATGACGCAGTCAGGCGGCCCCCCAGCTTCCTACGACTATCTGATCAAAGTTCGCTTTGAGGTCTTGACCTCGGAAACGGTAGGATTAGTATGACCGCTGCTGAAGGATCTTTTCTGGGCATCGCCAAGCAAACCGCGCTTGGCACGCCCAATGTAACCGACGCAAATTTCAAATACCTCCTGTTCAATCAGGGGGCGGTAGCTCCGCAAAATATGGCGATCCCGCTCGATAGTGAAGTGGGCGGCGGGGCGCTGATGCGCAATGTAACCAAGGTCGGCGTTACGTCCGGCGGAGCGCTGGAGTTCATTCCCCGTCCTGAAACGCTCGGCTCGTTGCTACTGGGTGCCTTCGGCAAAGTAGTCTCTGCCCTGAAGACCCCTTCCACCACTGCCTACGAGCACACGTTTACCCTGCCAACCGACCAGTTTGACGCGCCTTACTTCACCCTGCGCTCCGCTCCTGGCAATATGTGGGGCGAGCAGTTGCAGGACTGCCGTGTCAGTGCCCTGGGTCTGGAGTGGAAAGGCGCTCAGTTCGTGCGCGGCACTGTAGGCTTTCAAGGTGGTCTGCCCACCAAAGTAGCCACAACCACCTGGGCAGCTGCCGCCGCAGTCGATAGCGGCCCTCAGCTGCTCTCCCCTCTGTGCACGATGGAGCTTCCGACTGGCACTCCTGCCAAGGTGCTGTCAGGCTCGTTTATGGCCGGCATGGCAATCCCACTGGATGAACAATGGATTGTCGGCTCCTATTCTCCCGACGCTCAAGACATCGTCGCTCGTTCGTTCGCCATCTCGCTGGTGCTCAAAATCACCGACGCCACGCTGTATTCGAAGATGACCTACGATCCTGCCGGCGGCTCGACCTGGGCAGCCAGTCTATTCCGAGAGGCGGCTATCAACATCATCCTGAAATCGGACGTGAAGGCCGATGTTGCTAATTCTCTCTCCTATCAGTTGTCTATCGAAGGCAACGGCAGCAATGCCGCCAGCGGACTGGCGAACATCGTCTGGTCGGCTTCCCCTATCGGCCTGCGTGCAGGACGCCAGGTCATCATGGCAGTCAACGGCGTGTTCCTGGCCGATGCAACCCTGCCGATCCGGGCCAAGCTCATCAACCTGAAAACAGCTTACTAAATCCTAGTGTGGAGGCGCAACATGATTAAATTCGGAAATTACGCAATCCTGGACGTGGTCGAGCATCAATTCGACAAAGAGCCCGAATGGGCATGGAAGATCAAGCCGCCGACCTCTGGCGACGAGCTGGCGATGCAGAAGTTTATGGTCAACAATCGCTACGAGATCGATGCGGAAGGGACCCGCAGGGAGTTCCCTCCGACCGTGATCGAGATCGCCTACCGCGAGATCGCCATTACCTTCGCCGGCACAACTATCCCAGGCGAGGACGGTAAGCCCATCCTGGCCGATAATGCCAAAGTTTTCGACGTCGAAAACATGTTGCGCCAGTTCCCGCATGAGATGACCATGGAGATCTGGAAAGCAATTGGAGTGGCCGTGCCTGGCTGGGGCATGTCCCCTTTATACAAGCCGGCGGAGATACCGACGGAGTAGATCCACTCCAAGCGCGTTTAGAGGAAATGGAGGATGACGTAAAAGACGCCATCCTGACTGGGGCTACTGAGGATAGGGTTCTGGATAAGCTGATCCTCCTCACCATGCAGATGGTGATCGAGGGCAGACACATTGCGCAGAACCCACTTGAGGAGCCGGCTTTCTTTGAGAGGCAATTTAAGCGTTGGGTGGCAGACGGCGTAAAAGAGCTGGACGCTGCCCGCGTTGAAAAGAAGAAGCTGGAATAAAAACAGGGAAGGCGTGCCTCCCGCTTTCCCTGTTAGGAGTCCTCAATGCAACCTGGTCGCCCGAAGAGAAGTGAAATCAATCGCATACTCCACGAAGCCAATGTCTCTGGCGAGTACCAGCCCCTTCGATACGCTTTCGCCGATATCCTTCATGGCTCAGTCAATGCCACCGCCGCCGCTCAACAGCAGGTGGCATTTGAGGTTAATAAGATTTACAAGGGGGCGTACAAAGCCTATCAGGGACGTGGGGGCGGAGGCACACTCGCCGAGTTTTTGCACTCGCCTGGCGTGCAGTGGGAGCTCTCGTCGCAACCTGTCGATCTCTCGTTGCTGGCTTCTACTCCCGTTGCCCATGGATCTACTACCACCTTTGGGCAAAAGTACGAAGGGCTGTCGGCGATAAAAAACGTCGAGCAGGCGAACAGCTGGCTCGCCTCCACTATGCTACCGGCGGTCTTGGTCGAAGCCGCCCAGATGGAAGACGAAGGCCGCGGCACGATGGACTATGTCGGCGCCGGTGTGATCGGGATTATGGAAAACCTGCCTGGCTACGAGCCCGGTAAGTCCAACCCGGCGCTGTATATGGCGCGAGCCGCTTCTGAAAGCATGCGCAACGCCGCCAGAGCTGATCGGCAGTCTCTTTCCATCGATGCTTCGCCAAATACCTTTTATGAGGGCGAGCAATTCCTTGGCAATCCTGGCATGGAGCCGTCGCCGTTGGTTTCATCCCCAGTGAAGACAGCTATTAATACCATACTGTCCCAGAGCAGATACGGAAAATTTGCCCCGCAGGATATGAACCCCCAATCTCCCGCCGCCTTGCGTGGTATTCGCGAGGGCGATCAGGTAAACGGATTGGGCTTTTTTACCTCCGGGAGCCCTGATAGCGAACAAGCGGCTTATGACGCCATGGATATTCTTTCCAGCGGCGGCAGTTTGCATTTCCAGGTAGAGCGCGGGGAGAAGATCGGGATTGGTTCAAGCGGGGCGCCTCTCCGCGAGCAAGGGTTTGGCGTCGATATTACTGGCATGACCCCTACTCGATTGATGACGCCTGAAGTAGCAGAGCCGTTCTACGAACGCCTGGCCAAGAATTTAGGCGAGAGCGCCGTACCTACCAAATACTTTGTAGATCCTGCCTACGGTACAGCCGGCCCAAATGGTCTCCAGCAGGTGCTCGACATTGGCGCAAGAACGTACGCAACCAACGAGAGAGGCGTCAATTACACGGCTGACAGCGGTGCTCGAAAGAGTGTTCCTGGGGGCGGCATTGGCGGGAAGTTGCTGGTTCCAGATCCGCAGGGTGTGGGCATGATGGCGAACCCAACCCTCTCGGCCAAACAGCAGCCTGGGTACGTTCAGGCGTGGATCACTGGTGACGACGTACGAGTAATTGGAGGGCAGATCGCCTCCAAGTCCTTTGACTTCAAGAGCCCGGAGCGCATGATGCTTCGAGAGGCTATGAACGCTATACCGAATATGTTCAGGGCTTCCTCTGGCGTGCTGGCGAACGTGCCTGGCTCGGCCATTCAACGCTTCGAAGATCAGACGATGGGACTCACGCGCCGCACGTATGAGATGAGCTCGACGTTCGGAGATCCGTTCAAGCAGAGCGGGCCTCTTGGCGGCACGGTGACGGTTCCCAACTGGATGCAGCGCGAACAAAGAATGCGCCGAGAACTCGATCAGATCAAAGGTGATGTTGGGTCGCCTGAGCTGATGAGCCCTGTTCGCAGAAATTACGACGGTGGTGTGCCGCTGTCTTATCCCTACGATTATACCGAGCCGTACAAGTATCAGTCTGGCCCAGGCGTGATGGATGGCCCGACCTGGTTTCCGAGTGGATCAGCTAAGCCGACCCAAGCTCGGCAGTACGTCGAGCAAGATCTTCGCGGCCTGCGTCGTGGGGGTGATGCGTGGGAGCGTCTTCCCCGTGACCAGTGGAACGATATCGAGAGCGGGTCAGAAGGCTCCGTGCTTACCCGCCAGAACGGCGCGTATGCCCTGGCCTTGAGCCTGATCCCTACCGTAGGCAATGATCGCTCTCTTGGCACACAGTTGGGTGGAATAGCGCGGCATGGTTTCAAGGGCTATAAGATCGCCGACCTCATCCCCAATCGCCAAATTGAAAATAATGAGTTTGGTATGGCCGTCACCGGTGCAGGCGGAGACGATAGTCTGAGATCCAGGCGCGAGTGGATGAACCAGCGCTTAAGAGAAATCTCCGGACGCAATCCAGCTGTGGCCGCCCGTGCTAAATACATCGGCTTTAGCGCAGGCAAGGAAGTGGACGGCGTAAACCTCGACGAACAGTTCGCTCAAAACGTCCAGGCTCTCGCCGAGCAGTACGACCTTCCTCTCAATTATGACCCGAAGCACCCAGAAGCCTTCGGTCGCCAGTTCGAAGCCGTTCGTAATACCAATCCACAGATGGCTGCAATGCTGTCAGAGGTACTTGAAATGCCCAATGAAAACAAAGTGTTCGAAACACTCAATATATTGAGCAGCAAATCTCAGGCAAGAGTTTTCGGCGCCGAAAACTCCGTTACGCCGGCTCGAAACAACGTCAATAGAAACATTCATGCGCGTAACGGCAGAGGTGGGGTTGATCAATTGGGCGCTTTGCTGAACGGCACAGGCGTTTTCGACCAGGACACTGGGCACATGGTTTCGACTATACCTGGAATCAACGACAGCTATTCGCCTTCGCAGGTCTTCGCTGCCGATCCCGCCGGTGGGGCTCCAACATCGACTACGCCTGCGATGGATGCCTATCTGGATGCCAGAGCACAGGCAAGCGGCGTTAGAGCCGAAAGATCAGCCATTGAAGATAACTGGCGAAACATGTACCAGCAGTCCACGGCAAGAGGTCGCGGGATGCTCAACATATTTGCTCAAGAGGGAGATCCCCTCAACGATCAGATGTGGGCTGCTCATCGTGAGTTCGCCACTACTGCCGGCTATACCCTTGGGCCGGTATCCTATCTGCCTTCTGCTGGCACTTCGTTTGCTACGATCAAGTTTACTGGGGGCCGTACAAGTCGTACTCCACCTGGTGGCTTCGGTAGTGATCAGACTGGGGCTGGTGGATCTGGCAGAACAAGACCTGCAATGACCGCCGACGACTTCAATTCGGGGGAGGTTGACGGCTTCAACGAAGAGGTTGCCCCGAATAACGATCCTGTTCGCAGTAGAGGACATGTCCATGCCCCTCCTGGTATGCCGTCGCGTGCTGCACACCCTGACCTCTATAACGCCGAACGCTTCGTCAAGGAATTCAACGAGCCGGTAGAAGGCAGCGTTATGGAGGGTGTTACGGTTGGAGGATGGAGCTCCAGCAGGGGAACCCGCGCATTCAGGGCATTGGCCGGCGCCAGTACGAGCGGTAAGACAGTGTGGCTGGAGAACGGTCACGAATACTCCGGCGGCTTGCCGATGACCGGCCACATAAAGGACGCCAATGGGAATATGATCGCCGCCGTCCGTTCGAGCAAAGACGACGTCGAGATGGAAGAGAACAAATACGCCTCTCGGAAAAACAGAGAGTTTTCCGACGCTGAAGCGGCCAGAGTGCAGGCGGATAGAGACGCTAACAACACCAGAGCTGACGAGAACGACATAACTAACCCGCAAGTTGCCAGACGGATGCTGCGGAACGGCGAAATCCAACGCCTCGGCAACGGTCTCGCTGCCAACATTAGCGCTTCGAGCGGCATCTCTGGTTTCAGCGATCCTATGTACGGGAACGGGAACGTTACGTACAGGCCAGGGGCGGATGGCCACAACGACGCCGACACCTGGAACGTCATGAAGGATGGCAAAGAAACCATCTCGATGGCGACGATCAACTCAGCCAGAAACGTTGCCAGTGGGGCAATTGCCGCCGCTTCTCAAGGGCCTCTGCCGGCTGACGGTGTTGATGCGGCCGCTACAATCCGCACGCGTATCAACGACTTCATTACAAGCTCTACCAAGCAGCTCACCGAAGAACTGGTCAAGAAACAGGGCATCAGTCCTACGACTGCCAAGGCTGTCGCCGAAGCTCGCGAGACGGTCGCCAAGACCCTGGTAAAGACTGCCGAAACCATTCTGACCGACGCGGCCTCCGGGGGTCAGGATTACGAAGCCAACGTTGCACCCTATCGCGCCAATAGATTGCGCGGGGTGGAAGCAATCAAGGCTGCCGTAGAAGGTAACGCAGAACTCTCCGGAAAGATTCAGGCTACAGGCCTGACCAACGAACAGCTCGCCTCTGGCCCAGCCATGACCTTCATGGCCGATCAAGATGGCACACCCGCGGCGTTTACGACTGGCGGAGAAGGTGGAAACGGTTGGGGCGGAGCTGGTGGGCGCGGGCGCAGTGGCGCGGCTGGAATGTTCGGCGGCGGCCGTTTTGGTTCCATGCTGTACGGCGCCTATCTGGCCAAACGCATGTGGACGATGACCACACATGGGATGACCCAGGATGCTACGGCGTACGCACAGCAAGCTACCGAGTACGGCAATATTGCCGCCATGGGCGGAGGAGCGGGGGGCGGGCTGGCCTCTGGCTACACTGCTCGCGCTGCCATCGCAAAAGAACGCCAGGGAAGCGCCGCTTACGATGTGTTCGGCGGAGTTATGGAAGCAGCCAACACGTTAGCCAGTAACGGACCGATGGGGCGAATGATCACTTACGGGTCTGCCGCCGCTGGTATTGCTTCGACGACTGCCATTGGTGCATCCATGTTGCTTGGCCCGGAAGCCGCCGCGGCTCCTATAGCCGCCTTGGGCGGAATGACCATCGGCGGGCTTGGCATGGCCGTGGGTGGTGGAATACTCGCCGCCGGCGGAATAATGGAAGGCATGAACGCACTGGGTCTTGGTCCGAAGATGGGACTGAACGGCCCGGTTGATCCTACGAACCTGTTTGCCAGCGCTCATGCCGGCCAAATTCTGGGTAATGCTCAGTGGAGCGCCGAGGCGACCGTTGGTCAAAACTGGTTCCAGAAGATGTCCCATACCTGGGGCGGTATCTTCCGCAGAGACACAAGCATTACTGACGAGCAACTATCTGCGCAGTTGTCTGACGGAGATAAAGCTTTCCTGAAGGCTCGTGTGGCAGATCCGTCCGCCCAGAAGCGCATTGAAGACCTGACACAGACGGCTGCCTATGCTACCAACATGGACCCCACTCAGGTGGTGGGGGGTATTCGTGAACTGAACCGCATGTTCGGGGCGGCGGTTAACGGAGACTACGTTAATTCCATTGCCGATGCCTCGAAAATGACTGGGGCGACCTGGGATCAGCAAATCTCCGCTGCCACGCAATACGCTGAAATCTCCGGTTATCAGCCGGGTGGTGTTGGCTACAAACAAGCTTTCGATCAGTGGAACCAGTTCTCCAGCGTAGGTGCGCAGGCCGAAGCTTCTGCCAAGGCTCAACGTTACGCTCAGTTGGGCTCGCAACTTCAGGGCTCTATGCCTCTGTCGATGAATGGGGCGGGAACGCGGATAGCCGCACAGAACAACATCCAGACCCAGCAGCAAATGAGCGTCTGGTCGCAAATGAGCAATGCCGCCCAGTCTGGTGGAACGATGCTCAATCTCGTCCAGCAGGGCGATCTGGCGAAGTACGCGGCAACCGCCAATCCTCTCGTTGCATCGTTGATCAGCAGCGTCGGTGGATCTGTCGCCCAGCTCGGGGGCAACGGCTACGGCGCCGAAATGGCAATGGCTGGGATGAACATCGATCCTCGCTATGCCGATGCTTACGGCGCGGCCTTTGGCGGAGACATGAGAGCGGCCTCCTTCCTCTCGTGGCAGCAGGGTTCCGCCGGCAGTCCGGGCTTGCGCATGTTCGACCAGTCTGGTCAGAACATCTTCGAGACTAACGGTAACGCCGCCATGGACTTCGCCAGTGCATGGTCAGGCAAACTGGGAACAGCTTCCTTTGCTGGCCCTGGGATGACCAATTCACAGAAGGCCAGCGCCCTCTTTGGCGGATCGAAAGATCAAGGTCTTATCGGTGCCTTCCTGAAGAACGGTATGCAGGGGGTTGGAGCTTACTCTCGCCAACAGTCCTACGAAGCTTCTATGGCCTCCATCGGCGTGCAAGGTGCGGGGGTCGCACTTCAGTCGGCTTACTTGTGGGGTTCGGGCAACTGGGCCAATCCCGCCGCCGGTTCCTCGTGGGATATCGAGAACCGTCAGGTTGCTTTGCAGCACGATACGCAGGAGTGGAACTTCTCGCAGCAAAGCCGGCAGATGCAGATGTCGAACACCTACAGCAAGGCGACCGAGAAGAACCAGTTCCAGCGCATGTCGACCACCCAGGGATATAACGCCTGGCAGCAGGACTTCGGTCGTTCGCAGCAGCTTCAGAGCCAAACCTGGACAAAGCAGGACTGGCAGTACCAGGCCACCAACCGCGAACTGAACTACGGCTGGCAGACTGAAGACCTGAACGAAGCCATTCGCTACTCTTCCGGTCGAGAACGCCGCGACCTACTCAAGCAGAAAGACCGCTCCGCTCTTTCCTACAACCTGGAAGGCGAGCAGGTTGTGACCCAGCAAGACCGCCAGAAAACTCTGTGGGCTCAAGAGGAACAGCAGTACAAGAAGCAGGTGCAGTACAGCGCCGATCTCAACCGTCTTGATCTGGAGAGCTATAACCTTCAGAAGAAGTACCGCGAAGACAATTACAAGATGGAGCTCGATAACCTTTCTCGTCGCAAGAAGGACTACGAGAAGGAATACGCACTCGAAGCTGAAAACAGAACCCTCTCGCGCAAGTACCAGTCCGACCAGATCGACCTGCAGAAAGCCTCCCTGGGTGTACAGGCACAGCAGATCAAACAGCAGTACACCTTGAACGAGGCCATCATCAAGGCCAACGAGACCATCGGGAATATGAACGGCGAGTTGGACGCTTTCGAGAAGTACGACAAGGTTATGCAGGTGATGACGGGTATCAGTGCCATGGCCGGCAACTTGAACTCCATGGATAAATCCAAGACCGACAGTGTAACCAATTTAATCAAGGCTCTTAGCCTCATCAAGCCCGAAAACATGCAGTCCATTCAAGACTACCTTAATAACCAGCTCCCATAAGGTGCAAGATGAATAACTATATCACTCTCGACGGAAAGAAATACAAGACCATGCACAAGCAGTGGACGCCTGGCAGCGACAAACCTGCTACTCTCAGGCGTACCCTGTTGGGCTCGCTGGATGTGACCTACGGGCCGGGAGCGTTCAACGACTGGCAAGGTAAGATCGAGGCACCCGTGACCCCAATTGACAGCAGTTGGGGCACGATTGCCGACCTGAGATCGACCATCGCAAAGTGCGCCAGCATGAGTTTTACCGATCATTACGGGGTAACTTACACCGTGCATATTCTGGGGCCGTTCCAAGAAGAAAGCCGTTCGCCTGTGTGGGACGGGGCTTCCAACGTGATCTACGTGAAGGTGAGGATTGTCAAGCAATGAAAAGTCTAGACCCTACCAACTTCCTGCTCTCTACTCGCTCGATTGGCGCCAGGCTAACTTTTACGGATTACCGTCTGCGTTTTGCGGCCCTGGCGGATACGGATGTTCCGTCTGACTACACCCACTACGACGCCAGCGAATACGACACTGGCATCATTCAGGTGAGAACCAAAGCGGGAGATCCGGCAACTACAATCTACTGGCGCTACATTTCCGACCTGAATGGCGCCTGGCCGGCCTGGACGACAGTCACTTTGGGTGCAGCTACTACAGATGTAGCCCTGTTCAACGATACCCTGTTCGTTTCCGGCAAGATCTACACGTCCATTTTCAACCTGGCCGTTTTTACAACGGTACCCGCGTACGCAAATGAGCTGATTGCGCCCGTTTCTGCGACCGAGTTCTACGCTTTTTCGAATGTCTCGGGTATCTGCCATCTCTACAACGTGAAGAACGGGACGGCGGTTGAGTTCATTGGTGCGATCTACGAAGAAGTGCAGCCCGTCTTCTTTGATGCAGCGAGAGTGGGCAATAAGGATTACATCTATTTCGTCAAAGACGGCGGAATGAAAACCTACTTTCTTACCCACCAATTGAACGGCACGTACCATAACTGGGGTGCAATCACTCCTCTGGTTCCTATGGACGTTGTTGATGACATCTCACAGGTGCGCCTGTCGTCGGTGAATATCGTCAACGGCAAACCCATGGTGGCGGCGGTCTTGATGCGCTCGTCCGGTTTAGGCATGCACATCTACACGATTGGGACAGACAGCTACACGTTAGGGCGAGATCTGTTCGTTGGGACGGCCAACCTGACCGGGAGAGCCAAGTTCTTCCTGATCGGCGATAAGGTCTGGTTCATCGGGCCTGGGGTAAAGTATTCAGCACCCGCTACACAATTTGTGGGCTACTCCAATGCCGCCAAGGAGTTTTCGACGTCGGAAACTATCTCGATCAACATGCCGATGACCCTAAACGACAGCCCAACCGCTCAGATCATTCTGAGGAACGGGATTACTCATGCTGCCATCCGACCAGGCGCCAAATGCAAACTGGAGGTGGCTTCAAACGGGGTATACGTTCAGCTCGGGACTTTTGGGGTAGATGCCATTACAGACGCCTCTGGGGACAGCGGCAAGGACACGACGATTACCTTGCGCGCCCTGGGCACGAAAGAGCTGACCAACTGGAACAGCGATGCACCCTACGATTACTGGTCGCAGACCAAGGTGAATTGCAACCCCAAAGACATGACTGAAGTAGTGCGCACCAGCGCTTTGTGGGCTCAAGAAGCAAATGGCCTGACCACCTACGACCTGAATACCAAGGGCTTCCTGTACGTGGCCGAGCGCTCGTGCACGAACGGGATCATCGAGGGCAAATTCATCCGTTCAAGCAGTGACGCTTACAGCCGCTTTGGAGTGGGTTTGCACTATACGGTCGAGACACCCCTGGACACTGCCACGCGCCTCAACATCCAAGAAGGAGATGTCACCAACGATCTGCTGGGACATTCTGGTTTGTTCGCGATTGAGGGCATGGACGAAGATATGGGAGAAGAAGGTGTCGGCGTGTATGTCGTGAACAACAACGTCTGGACACAGATAGCTCATCGAGGTGTATTTTTTGGCAAAACCGCTCACTGGCTGCGTATGCAGTACATCGACGGCTACATCATTGTGCACTACCGCTCAGACACTAACCCGACCTGGGTAAAGGTCCTCAGCGTCGTCAACGCTACGGTTCCATACTCCTCAGAGTTCTCCTCTCGTGGGGCGATCTTCATGGAGAACGCCACTGGCGGTTCTATCTGCCCATTGCTGGATGGTGCAACCAAGTGCATCCCCGTGCTGGACAATAGCAGTTTCCCTAACGAGGACACCCTGAAGATCGGGGATGAGTTCATTCATTACAGGACTAAGTCTCTCAATATTCGCGAGACAGTCACAGAGTTATGGAAGCTCGTTGCCGAAGCCGATGAAGGTATACCGGATGGTGTCAATACTTCGGTTCCGATTGGGCAGAACAACCTGTCAACGGCAGTACGTATCCCTTTGGTAGAAAGCTTCACCTACCAATACGGAACTTCATACTTCATACCTGTTGCTAAGATAGGCAATCCGACGGACTTGCTGTGGATTGGAGCCTACAATGGCGACAATACGCTGAGAACCTCTTTGACTGTCAAGCCCGACCTGATCGAAACGGCTGCTACCGATGGATCGGAATTCCCCGAACTGTTGGTGTTTACCGTGCCCCACGCGATCAAAGGCAAGGACTTGACCCTTGGTGAGTTCGATGCCGGGTATATTGTTATCCGCCGGTTGGTGCAGACCACTTACGATGCAGACAACTACTATGTAGTGCAAGTTAAGAGTGGAACTCCAGTAGTCTATCCCCCTCCGCCCACTTTGTCAAACGTGCGTTACTGGGTCAGAAAATACAATACCTCGACGTCTACCTGGGAAACTCCTGTAGCCGGGAAGTCCTGTGCTTGCAGGTCTTACTTCTGCCAGGACCCCAACCTTCCCCTTACTGTCTCGGCTCCTGTCTCTCCAGGCATTATCAAGTATTTCCTTGGGAGTTACAACAAAATTCCTTGGGTTCCCACCACTGGATGTGCGGCGATCTTGCCAAATGGCGAGATACGCCAGGTCGTTAGCGATCTGGATGTTCTTGATCCCGACACCAACGATATGCGTATCATCACTTACGACGGCGCCTATGGGCCTCACTTGACCACTGCGACTGCGGGTACTTCCGACATCGAACCGACAGTTCATCAACACAGTAATGAAATCTACCCGGCGCTGCTCAATTCCCAGCGCGGCTATAAGGGGACAACAGTAACCAGTCACACAATAGAAAAGATTGATGTCTACCGAACAGGTCCCTTTGCCTACGTAGACGAGCTGCACTACTGGACAGGCGACATGGATCTCTCGCTGGATGACCTGATCCGTGAAATCTCGACCAAGTCCGGGTACCCGTATAACACGAGCAAGCTGCTTTACCCGGCCAGTGTAACCCCTTCCGCCAGCAATCCGGTGATCAAGTCGCGCAACTTCATCGTGAAATTCAGCCTCGCGGCGGCTCCTGCGGGAACGATTGTGGTCGAAGGCCGGCGCGACCTGGCTGCGGCGAGAGTGAAGATCGAGCTGTCCAACACTTCGATCAAGTACTACTCAGGCGCGACACTCGTTCAGCAGTACGACCTGCCCTTCACCGGCCTATTTGGCGACGTGGTGGTTTCTCTCTACGAAGAGCACGTCTCGGTGTGGCGAAACGGCACCCTGCTGCACAGCTTTGTTCTGAGCACTGCCGATGCCGCCTACACCGGTGAATATATGGCACTTTCAGGTACCGAAAACTCCGCCGTAAGTGTGTATATGCCAGAGGGTTGTAACCGGGTGGATAACTACATCCTCGACAACAACAAGACCGGCATTTCCTTGATCGACATGCTGATCGGCAACAAGAAGTTCTGGTTCTTTGACAGCAACGATACGATCAAGATTGTGCAGTCAGCCATAGAAGTGAACACATCCTCGACCGCTTACCAACTGGCAGTCTTGAACAACCACTCTACTTCGGAAATGGGCGCGATCACCCGCTTGCGCGTGGAGGGCGCCGAGGTGGCCGAAGTGATCGACGAAGCGATGATGGCGGAGTGGGGTAACTTGTTCTCCTACATCAATATCCCCGAGATCAACTCGCAAGGGGATGCTGACTACTACGCCGCTATAAACATGGCGGAGGCCGGCTCGCGCTACGAGGTGTACTCCTTGCAGGGTGCCGCCGATCCAAGGATTGAGCCGTACGACGTGATCTACGTCAATCTTCCCGAGGGGGTCAGAAAGGTCTTAGTGGATGAGATCAGCTTCATGGTTGACATCCAATCAGAGGGTGGGCCGTTGTTTGACATGATGATCAACGGCAGAGTATTGAGGAGTGATCTATGAGACGTTATGACAAACTCGCAGTAAAGAAAATCATCGGCAGCCAGGTACGCTCCACTACGGCCATTGTTCATTCAGTGGATATGAACCGGGTCAATATCACCCTTGGTAATACCTCTACGCTCGTGCGGGGCGTGGAGGTATTAGGGGATGCCAAGAAAATTGCCCCCGGTTCAGTGGTACCACTCACTTGGCGGGAGGGAAGGCCGGTGGTGCTCCAGACGGTTGGAGAGACTTCCGTGCCTTCTGTTACTTCACAAAATGCAGTGGGCCCAAGCGCTGGTTATCCACAAACCATCTTCTACGAAGCGATTGCCGGCAATTTCGTAGGAACAAAGCCGGGCCACTATAACGATGGTAATCAGTGGCCTGGGGGTGGCTGGATACTATTGTCCGTGGTTGGCGATTACGTCGAATATACATTTGTGCTAGACTCCGGCGTATACACCCTGACGATCCTGACTGTGAAGAGAAATAACTACGGCATTTTCCAGATATCTTTAGATGGTTCCTTTCTGGTCGAGCAAGATATGTATGCGTCTACCACTGCTTATAACACGATGCTGTCTTATCCAATTACGATCCAACAGGGCGGCGTACACAAACTGCACCTGGAACAAACCGGCAAAAATGGCAGCTCTTCGGGCTACCAGATCATGGCGAACTGGGTGGAAATACGTTGAGGCCAATAGGTTACGACACAAACGGTGTAGACGGGGCCAGGTCAGGCTTAGATATAACCATCAACAGTAGAATACTGAGGACAGATCCATGAGACGGTATGACAAAATAGCAGTCAATAAAATGATATCCGGCAAGGCGCCATCCGCTACTGCCATCGTACATTCGGTCGATATGGACAGGGTCAATATCACTATCGGGAATGTCTCTACGCTGATCCGGGGTGTGGAGGTAGCAGGGGACGCCAAAAAGATTGCGCCCGGTTCTGTTGTTCCGATCACCTGGCGAGCAGGTAGGCCGGTGGTGCTCCAGACGACCGGGGAGATTGCTGTGCCTTCCGCCGCTTCGCAAAATGCAGCGGGTCAAAGCGTCGGTTATCCACAAACCATCTTCTACGACGTAATTGCCGGCAATGTCGTGGGTACCACTCCGGCGCACTTTAGCGATAGCAATGTGTGGACTGGAGGCGCGTGGTATATATTGCAGGTGGTCGGCGATTACGCCGAGTACACGTTCGGGCTGCAAGCCGGCGCGTACAACCTGACGATTATGATCGCAAAAAGGTCTTCTTACGGCATTTTTCAGATCTATTTTGATGGCGCGCTTCTGGGTGAGCAGGATACCTATTCGTCTACCGCTACCTACAATGTAATGCTGTCTCTTCCTCTTACGGTGATGAATAGTGGAATACACACGCTGCACCTTGAACTGACCGGCAAAAATTCAAGCTCTTCAGGCTATAGGATCGTATCAAACTGGGTGACAATATGTCCAACAAATTCATAGGTTACGACGCAAACTTCACCGACGGCACTGATCCCAAAAAGATGGATGCCCTCTACCAGGACGAGAACGGCGCCGTTTCGCGGGCGAAGATGACCAAGATGATCACACTCTCTTTGAGCAAGCCCTCCATCGCGGTAGGCGGAGTGGATCTTGCCACCCTGAACATTTCGACGTCGAAAACTACCGTGACGGTGATACTGACACAGGATCGAGAGAGTGTTCAGGTCGATGTATCTATCGCAGCCGGCGCCGGGACGCTGGATATTACCTCGGACTTCGCCGGGAAGATACAGATCGATTGCACCGACCTGTGTGAGACCATATACCTGGATGTCCAATGAAAATAGATATCAAGAAAAAGGTAGACGCGGATAAAGGTAAGGTGTGGGCCACCATGACCAATGCCGATAAGATCGAGTTGCTTGCCAAACGGCTGAAGATCGTGGACGATGCCGGCTTGGTTAAACATCTTGATGATTGGCTGGACGACCTGAACAGGAGGCTCAACAATGACTGAGCCCTGCCAGCAAGAAGAGCGGATCAAGCATATCGAAGCAAAGGTAGATGTGATTACCGATAAGATCGAGGAGATCCGCCCGGACATCATGGTGATCAAGGATCGCCTGACGAACACCTGTGAGACAGTCGAAGAGCACGAGCGTGCGCTGAGAGGAAGTAATGGTGATGTAGGTGCCCTGGCGCGTGTCCTGGACAACGCTGTTATCCTGAGAGACTTGATCATAACCCTGCGGGGAGAAGGGCAGAACCCTGGATTGATTGGGGCTATTTCGAGATTGACTGAAAAAATGTCTGCCCAAGAAGACGACAGGAGGTGGCTGTCGCGGTTGGTGATCGGATGGCTAATCACCTCTCTCGTCGGAGGCGCGATCATGGTCTACGTCATGGAAGGGGTTGTACGGAGTATTAAATAAAAAAGGTGGGGCTGACAACCCCACCCTTTTCGTAAGGTGATCCTGAGTAGCTATTTGATCAAAGAACATTTGTGCTATACTGTTTTTGTGAATATTCGCAAATGGATAGATAATATTTTCGGCGGGCGCACGTCTTCTAATCGCACTTTCCAGATCGACGAAGGACTTATTGCTTCACTCCAGGAACAGGCAGATCTCGAACAACTCTCCGCCGATGAGCTGGCTGCCAGCCTTCTGACCAAAGCCCTGCAAGAGCGGCAGGCTACTAATGCACGATTGGGCAATTGGTCTTTGCTATCCCCACGTGAGCAAGAAGTCGCCGCGCTAACATGCTTGAATTACACCAACCGCCAAATTGCGGCACAATTGAATATTTCTCCTGAAACTGTCAAAACTCACATAAGAAACGTGCTGTACAAGTTCGACCTGCACAACAAGCAGGAATTAAAGCAATCTCTTTCGGGTTGGAATTTTAGTGCCTGGGGAAAGCTAAAGCCATGATTTTCCGTACGGCCTTTACGGTCTTTTTTGTTGTATACTTTTGTAGCTTCGAAGAAATTGCTAACCAGCACTATCGTGAACAGGAGGGAAAATGTCAACGTATAAATACGATATCCCAATGCCCGAAGATTATAAAAAATTGTTGATTGAAATTGTTGAAAAATCTAAGCAAAATCGATCTCTAACTTGTTCATGGGTTAAGCTCGCGAGTGGATCAATAAGATGGATAGGTGAGGTAGGCGGAGTAGAAGAAAAGTTCACGGAAAATATTCAAGGGGATCCTTTTGAGAGCTTTGGTGTTTTGGGAATGATGGAAATTAGGGAAAACGAAAGCCGAAGTAAAACATTTGTCTTGAAACCAAATGCCTTTGAATGGGCAAATTACCAGAAAAAAAAGCGTTTTGGAAAATGGCTTGAGAGGCTGCCTGGCAATATAAGAGATATAGTGATAGCCGTGGCTTTTATTTTATCCGTTGCCCTTACAATAATTCAGATCGTACAACTTATTTCAAATAAATAGAACGAAAAAGATGGGGCTCATCACCCCACCCTTTTCGATGTCGAAAACTATTGCGTAGACGTAGGTATGTCCCGCCTAGTAGTGGGGTGGTTTGTCACCTATCCTGTAGAAGGGATGATCTTTGTCTAGTGATGGAAAAGATTGTGAAAACAAAATAAAAAGGTGGAGCTCTTTACTTCACTTTTACCGATCAAGTATTGATATATAATGAAAT
>VFSW01002345.1_pt1 | contig 28607 bp, 19 predicted proteins | sample 5358111 | NCBI WGS metagenome assembly VFSW01 (sample SAMN11554181, study PRJNA540505) | mine drainage metagenome | isolation source: sediment from site ElyBrook_90M | place: USA: Ely Copper Mine, Vershire, VT | collected 2017 | reverse complement strand
TCAACCAAATCTCGAGAGGGCCAAGCTTCGACTTCAAACTCCTCAACCGTACCCATTCTGTCGAGACGAAATGTCCTCATGGCATTTGCGTCGAAGCAAAAGGCATCAAGGTACCAAGCTTCGCCCCTCGCTTTGAGAATTACTGGAGCCACCCTTCTGAGTGCATACGACCTACTTGATATCGACAAATAATGAAATACAATTCCTTTACGATCCGCTATCGCCAAACGTACAGGTTCGACTTTGCTTGCACCATCAAAGTCGACTGACACTAACTCAACATCGGATAGGTCCAACTTTGATGCTTTAACGATCTTGGTAAGCGCACTCCGCAACGGTTCAACGACCGCTCCCCCCACCGATGAAATGGTGATTTGAGCCGCAATCATTGCAACTAGCACCTCTGCGATTGAGAACTTCAAATTTGAGACGAACTGTTCATCGATGAAGGCAATGACATCGTCTCCCTCAATAAAGACGTCAATCATCGCGTCTGGAGTATACGGAGGAAGCCCACAACAGGCGAGCGTCTGTATGAAAGGGATAACCTGTTTTGGCGTTATGCCGAGCAGTTCAGAAATCTCGTGAATGTCAGTACGACCATTTCGATATAACCACGGAAGAAGCGTGGCCGCTCGCTGAAACTGTTCCACTCCTGACGTGCGCTTCCTAGACGAATCGATTTCAGACTTTGTACTTTCATCAACGCCACCCTTAGCACCTTCAAGTTCAATGGCCATGTTCGACACTTTGACTTGAAAGTCAAGTGAAGCCTTCAATGATTGGGAAATGTAGCGCTTGTTTCCGCCGTCAAGCATTGAAATAAGTTCACCGAACTCCATAAAGAACATTCTGAAGAAGTAACGCGACGAAATCGTCGCCTTTGCGTGCACGAAGTCATCCGATTGCCCCAGAACTTCTAACTGTGGAAGTCGCTCAATGACGAGTTCAAGGAGTGTTGGCGGAATCTCTAGGTGTATCTCGAAGGCATCGTCGAACTTTATCTGTGATGGACTCTCTGGTAATAAGGTATCCGGGTCAAAGTCATTCGACCTGACGAAGTGGCGATCTGTGCGAGTGACACCTCCGTCAAATAGATCGGTCCGAAACGTCTTGAAAAGTTCGTAACCAACCTCGCGACCGGCAACAAACCATGCACCATATCTAAAGAGGAGGCGGTAGGGTTCAATCTCTCGTCTTCGTCCGTTGTATTCACCGACGATCGTCACGTCGCTCCAAGTAGCTTCGGCAATCTCGACGATGTTAGCATCCGACGGCAACGTCGTAAAGAAGACCTCCCGCCCTTGGCCGAAGAGTCCCAGCTTTTTGACTGCATCCGAACCCGAAAACGATCCAAATTGAACGGTAGCCATAGCTAAGGACAGGGCAATTCCCTCGTCGAAGGTCAAATCTAGGGTAACCTTGGACGAGTTCGGATCGCTTATTATGTATCCTTCTCGACCCTCTTCATCCTTAACAGTTTCAATTTCGACACCAATATTTCTAAGATCACGCTTCGTCCTCTCAAATGCCTGACGATTCGCCTCGTTATTTCCACTAAATCCATCGACGTCGTTGAGGATTGAATCGATCGTTACAGGCGATCGAGCATTCAAAAGACGCAGATAAACGTTCACTAATCGGGTAAAAGAATCTTGTGAGGCCATACGTATTTGATGCTAATTCAGAGCAGATGACAAAATGTCACAAAAGTTCAAGCGGAGAGGACGAACACGGCTGTTCGTGTCTCGTAAGGCTGTACTACATTTCGTGCAAAGTGCGATATTATCGTGGGGGGCAAGCTGTCTAGCAGTTGCGCGGGTCGTCAAGGAGGGAAGCGATGATTGAAGGCATCTCCTTCGCTCCACATGCAATATCTGTGGTGATTTCACTCTTTGCGATAGCAGTTGGCCCATATGCAATCAGGAGAACTGGTCGAAACATTGACCTCAGAGAAGCCTCTTCTCTCCTTGCCAGTCCCGAATTAGCTAGCGATGCCTTCGTTAGGACGATGACACGGCGACAAGCAGTCCAGTTCCGCGTTGCAATCCTCCTAGCCTTTTTAACGTTCGCATGGCCAATTGGAGATCTGGCTATGCGCTACTCGCTGTTTGCCTACCTAATGAGCAACTCCCTACTAGCTATCATCGCCCTTCCTCTTTTCTTGATCTCACTTCCGAAGTGGCTTCTAAATGTGTTAACACGCCATCGCTACATCGATCGAATCCTGATGTCATTGACAAGACCGATTGCATCGAGCGCACTATTTTCAGCTGCATTCATCGCATCAATGGTTCCATCCGTGGTCTCCCTAGCGACCTCATCGGAGTTAGCCTTCGTCCTCGAAAGGTTAATACTGCTCTTTGCTTCACTGATAATGTGGTTCACAGCGCTAAATCTTCTCCCGGGCACAAGGGGACTATCGCCACTTGGGAGAGTTGCATATCTCTTCGCCCAGTCACTGATACCTACATTTCCAGCTCTCATACTCATCTTCACTCGCCACTCTATCTATCCCCACTTTGCCGCTGGAGCTCACATGATTGGCCTCGATCCAGTCTCTGACCAGCTCGCCGCAGGTGGTGTTGTGAAGGTAATTTCGATTGCAATATTTTGGTCAATGGGCGGATACATTCTGGCAAAGGCAACCGATACCGATGACGAGTTCTCAAATGTCGCCGATTCCACGTGGCACGATATAGAACGCGAGATAGAGCGGGGGGAACACGGTCGCTAAAGGCTACCGCCAAGGCCACGACTAGGCTTTAATAGTTCACAAGTCGACTAGTACCTGACCTATTTCGGCACTTTTTTGGAGTTTGGATTGCCTACAAGAGATGACCTGCGCAATATTGCAATTATAGCCCACGTCGACCACGGAAAAACAACGCTCGTAGACGTAATGCTGCGACAGAGCGGCGCCTTTAGCGAACGAGAGGAACTCACGGATCGAGTCATGGACTCGATGGATCTCGAGCGCGAAAAGGGTATTACGATCCTCGCCAAGCAGACCGCTATCACGTATAAGACCACGAAGATCAATATCGTCGACACCCCAGGTCACGCCGACTTCGGTGGAGAGGTTGAAAGAGCGTTGGCAATGGTTGACGGAGCGCTACTCCTTGTAGACGCCGCCGAAGGACCACTTCCTCAAACACGATTCGTTCTTCGAAAGGCACTTGCCAAGCGCCTTCCAATGATCGTGGTTTTGAACAAAGTAGACCGACCGGACGCTCGAGTCAAAGAGGTACTCAACGAAGTATACGAACTCTTTTTGGACCTCGACGCCGATGAAGAGCAGATTGAATTTCCGGTTCTATATGCGTCGGGCAAGAATGGCTGGGCATCAACCGAAGATGGGGTCATTGGTGAAGACCTGACACCGCTATTCGAAACGATTGTTAGCGAGGTGACTCCTCCGACATACGACGACGAAGAAAATCTCCAGGCACTAGTCACTAACATTGATGCTTCACCGTACCTTGGTCGACTCGCAATCTGTCGAATCATCAACGGAACGATCCGTAAAGGCGCAAACGTTACATGGTGTCGTCGCGATGGAACGATGAACAAGGTAAAGATCAGCGAACTATTCATCACAAACGCACTAGAGCGCACCTCTGCCGATAGCGCTGGCCCCGGTGAGATCGTATCCATCGCCGGCATCGCTGACATCACAATCGGTGAAACCCTCGCCGAACTAGATAAGCCAGTTGCCCTTCCACTACTTACCGTCGACGAACCAAGCATCTCGATGACGATCGGCATAAACACCTCGCCGATATCCGGCAAAGAGGGAAACAAGGTAACTGCTCGACTGCTCAAGAATCGCCTCGATCAAGAGTTGATCGGTAATGTCTCCCTTCGAGTTTTGAACACCGACCGACCTGACACCTGGGAGGTGCAGGGACGTGGTGAATTAGCACTCGCGATTCTTATCGAAATGATGCGTCGCGAAGGCTTCGAGCTTACCGTCGGCAAGCCACAAGTTATCACCCGAGTTGTCGACGGAAAAGTCACTGAGCCGGTCGAAGTTCTCGAAATCGATGCTCCCGAGGAGCACCTAGGTGCCCTTACTCAGATTCTCGCTACTCGTAAGGCAAACTTGGCTGAGATGATCAACCATGGAACAGGGTGGATCCGACTGGTATACCGAATCCCATCGCGAGGCCTCATCGGTATTCGAACTGAAATCCTCACACAAACTAAGGGTACAGCTCAGATACACCACGCATTTGATGCATACGAAAACTGGTTTGGCGATATTCGAAGTCGGCTAAGCGGTTCAATGGTAGCGGATCGAACTGGCGTTGCAACGAGCTACGCACTTCTAAACCTTCAAGAGCGTGGATCGCTCTTCGTATCACCCACAGAAGAGGTCTACGAAGGAATGATTGTCGGCGAAAACGCCCGTCAAGAAGATATGGACGTCAATCCGACCAAAGAGAAGAAGTTGACAAACATGAGATCTTCAACGGCTGAAGAGCTCGTACGTTTAACTCCTCCAAGACCACTCACCCTCGAATCAGCCCTCGAGTTCATTACTGAAGACGAGTGCATCGAAGTTACGCCAAAGAGCGTCCGCCTACGCAAAGTAGCTCTTTCGATCCAAGATCGCGCCCGCTTGCGTTCGTCGAGCAAGGCAAGATCCTAGTCAGAGCCGCACAACTATCGCAAAGATAGAAAAGGAGGGAGTCGAGCGCAAGCTCGACTCCCTCCTTCGTTTTAGACAATCAGCAATCGCTAACGGGTAAAGAATCTCACTAATTCTTTGGTACTTCGCTCCAAGGAATATCCTTATCGCCGCGAGGCTCGCCTGGTAGGCCCAAGACTCGCTCGGCCAAGATGTTGCGCATTATTTCGCTAGTCCCACCTTCGATTGAATTTGCGCGAGAACGCAAGAACATCTTCGGTAGATCGCGTTCACTTCTCACGTTGACACCCGAAAATTCCGGTCTAACCATCTCATAAGAGCTATAACCGAGGCCATTTGCGCCAAGCAAGTTCATCGTGAAAGATAATATTCTCTGGTTGAGTTCCGCATATGCGAGCTTAGCGACGGAGCCTTCTGGACCAGGATTCCCCACCTTGCGCATTTGAGCCGCGCGAATGTTCGTGAGACGATTCACCTCTGCCTCAACCCAAAGTCGCAGCAGTTCGTCGCGCTCTCCGGCGGAGTGCTTTTCACGGCCTTTCCACACCTTGAGAGCCTCTGAAATAGCTCCCGATCCGCGCGAGACGACGTTTCCACCGATCGATACCCGTTCGTTCATAAGAGTCGTGATCGCAACGTTCCATCCACGACCAACGTCGCCTAGTCTCTGCGAGTCTGGGATACGAACGTTATCGAAGTAAACCTCGTTAAATTCTGCTTCGCCGGTCATTTGGCGAAGTGGACGGACGTCAACGCCTGGAGAGCGCATGTCGACCACGAAGTAGGTCATACCCCCATGCTTGGGAACAGTCGGGTCGGTTCGAGCAACCAACATTCCCCAATTTGAAACGTGCGCCAGAGTGGTCCACACCTTTTGACCGTTGATGACCCACTCGTCTCCGTCACGTTCAGCCTTCGTTGCCAAAGATGCGACGTCGCTTCCTGCATTTGGTTCCGAAAAGAGCTGGCACCAGATGTCTTCACAAGTAAACATCGGGCGGAGAAGTCTCGACGCAAGTTCGCGGGGCGCATGCGTTAGAAGCGTTGGGGCTCCCATTCCTATTCCAATTGGGTTGCGTACGAAACTATTCGGAGCCCCGGCACCGCGCAACCTCATTGCAACGATCTCATTTAGCGCTGGAGAATAGCCTAACCCACCGAGCCCCTCTGGGAAGTGGACCCATGCAAGTCCTAAGTCGTATTGGGCGCCCCAGAAGGTCTCCGGCGTGGTACTCGCTGGGGGGAACTCGTCAAGGAGCTGGTCAATACGACTATTGACGTCTTTGGCATGCTGTTCGTTACGTTCAATGCTCTGTACTTCGGCCACTTGCCTTCTCCTGGATATCCAAATGTCAAAATCGACCACAAAGTGGTACTTAAGAGAATGTTACACTCAATCGATTTGCAAAATCGTTTCGAATCAAACTACTAATGGATGATAGGGGAATTTGTTTACAGTTCGCTGGCGGCTCTAGATTCGAGCAGGCAAAGTGAAGAATAACGGAGGAAACATGTTTCAATTAGACGACGATCATCGTCAGTTCCAAGACGTTATGCGACAGTTCGCAGAAGACAAAGTAGCACCACACGCAGATGAGGTGGACAAGGATGGAGCTTTTCCTTGGAAGTCAGTGCAAGCATGCTTTGACATGGAGCTTTCGGCTCTAGGAATTCCTAGTGAGTACGGTGGAGCGGGAGCAGACCACATATTTCAGGCCATAATGGCCGAAGAATTGGCACGCGTATGCGGCTCTACCTCGCTTGCCATGCTTGTCACCAAGTTAGGTATGATCCCGGTTATCTATTGGGGCTCCGAAACCCTCAAGGCAAAGTATCTTCCCCGTGTGGCGAAGGGCGAGATTCAAGCTGCCTACGCACTTTCAGAGGCCGAGGCCGGTTCTGACGTTGCATCAATGACGACTACCGCAGTTAGGGACGGGGACGTCTACCGCATCAACGGATCAAAATACTGGATATCCAACTCAGGCGTAGCTGACACCTACACTGTCTTCGCAAAGACTAATCCAGCCGCCGGTCATCGTGGCATTTCGGCATTCGTAGTTGAAAAAGAACACGGCGTCCAAGTCGCCAAGCTCGAAAAAAAGCTTGGAATGAGGGGATCACCCACCGGAGAATTGATCTTTGACAACGTCGAAGTTCCAGCAGAGAACTTGATAGGCGAAGAAGGAATGGGCTTCTACATCGCAATGGGGACTCTAGATCGATCTCGGCCCACGATTGGGGCCCAGGCAGTCGGGATCGCACAAGGTGCTCTCGACTATGGGGTCAAGTACATAAAAGAACGCAAGCAATTTGGCCACCCGGTAAGTGAATTTCAGGGCCTGCAATTCATGGTCGCCGACATGGCAACAAAGATCGAGGCCTCACGAGGCCTCGTCTATCGGGCATGCTCGCTGATTGACAACGATCCTAAGCAAGAACTTTCGAAGATAGGCGCGATGGCAAAGATGTTCGCCAGCGACACGGCGATGTCTGTCACGATCGATGCACTTCAGTTACTTGGTGGATATGGATACACCTGTGACTTCCCAATGGAGCGCTTCATGCGCGACGCGAAGATCACACAAATATACGAAGGTACAAACCAGATACAAAGAGTCGTCGTGGCCAAAAAAGTACTAACCGAGACGGTGTAGACCTCCTAAGAGAGAAGATCGTAAAAGAGAGGAAGATATGGAACGCATTGGCGTTGTTGGTTGCGGTCTTATGGGTTCGGGTATCGCTGAAGTGTGCGCTCGAAGAGACCTTGAAGTAACGGTGGTCGAATTCGATCAAGCCTCGCTAGATCGCGGCAGAGGTCGCATAGAAACCTCATTCGGTCGCGCAGTAAGAGCGGGTAAGCTCGAAAAAGAGGTTGCCGATCGCACGTTCGAGAGCATCAAATTCACGACTTCCATGGACGATCTTGCCGACCGTGATCTCGTCATTGAAGCAATCGTAGAGGACGAGGCAGCAAAAGTTGAAATTTTTGAGCGGCTAGACAAAATAGTGGTTTCCGAGTCGGCGATCCTCGCGTCAAATACCTCGTCGATTCCGATCATGAAACTTGGCGTTGCAACTTCAAGGCCTGCAAATGTTATTGGAATCCACTTCTTCAACCCAGTCCCAGTCTTACCGCTTGTCGAGTTGGTGTCATCGCTATTGACCTCGCCCGATACGGTAGCTAGAGCTGAATCATTTGCGGCGAATTCACTTTCAAAGAAGGTCGTCCACTCTAAGGACCGTGCCGGATTTATCGTGAACGCTCTTTTGATTCCCTATATTCTCTCAGCGATCCGGATGCTCGAATCCGGCTTTGCGACCGCCCATGACATTGACACCGGCATGGTAGAGGGATGTGCTCACCCAATGGGACCGCTGGCATTGTGCGACCTCATCGGCCTCGATACAACCATGGCTGTTGCCAACTCGCTCTATCATGAGTTCAAAGAGCAATTGTATGCTCCACCTTCACTTCTTCTCAGAATGGTAGAAGCGGGCCTCTTGGGACGCAAGTCAGGTAGAGGATTCTACAACTACGCCAAATAGCAACGTAAGAAAGACGAATGCGGTGAAGCTTCCGCTTCACCGCATTCTCAATTTTTCGAACTAAGGGATCGCTAAAGATTACAACCACATGTGGTCTCGCGCCTCACTCAAGGGCACGAATTTAGATCTCCACCTCATCTATTTGAGGCCCACCGTTTAGCTTGATAGTCTCAAAGATTGCAGGTGGCTCGTTCCAGATCGTCTGCGAACTGCCTTGATTGATTGCCCGCCATACCCTCTCAGGTGTCATGGGCATATCCACATGTCGTACACCCAAGAACGAAAGTGCATCAACAACAGCGTTCTGAAGAGCAGGTGTTGAGCCTACCGTCGCTGACTCACCGATTCCCTTAGCGCCAATTGGGTTCAATGGCGATGGGGTTTCGGTGTTTTCTACGATAAAGTCTGGCATCTCTGCCGCAGATGGAACGAGGTACTCCGCCAGTGAACTATTGGTTGGGTTTCCATATTCATCGTAATGAACCTTTTCGTAAAAAGCCTGACCTACGCCTTGGGCAATTCCGCCGTGCTGCTGGCCCTCTACCACCATTGGATTTACGATCTGGCCACAGTCGTCAACTGCATAGTGAACAATCGGCCTTGCTTCGCCGGTCTCGGTATCTACCTCTACGATTGAAATATGGGCGCCGAATGGGAAGGTAGATCCATTTTGCGAAAAGTCGCCGCTGAACTCCAAGGGTTGCTCAGCTTCATTGGCTATCGAGTAGAGTTCGGTCCACTGAATCATCGACGCCGGTGACCCTGCGACCATAATTCCGCCTGGAGCGACGACCACGTCTTCGACCGAAGCCTCTAGGTGATTAGCTGCCAAACTCTTCGCGATCTCGAGAACTTTCTCAGCAGCCTGATTTACCGCCGAACCGCCAAGCTGAAGCGACCTAGATCCACCAGTTCCGCTACCACGTGGCACCAGATCGGTATCGGATTGCACGAAACGAATCTTCTCCATCTCGATACCGAGTTTGTCCGCTACTAACATAGAAAACGTTGTGGCATGACCCTGACCGTGGGCAGATGTACCAACCTTGATCTCAGCACCACCATCTTCCAAGATTGTGACTGAACCGAACTCGCCACCTCCACCAGCTGTGACCTCAACATAAACGCTTACTCCGATACCGATGACTTTTGTTTGCCCTTCATCGATTCGCTTCTTCTGCTCGTCTCGCCAAGCTTGATAATTTGCTAGTTTGGCAACCCTCTCTAAGACCATCTGGTAGTCGCCAGAGTCGTACTTTGGCCCCATGATGCTTTGGTATGGAAACTCTCCGTCGCCAATGAGATTCTTAAGGCGAAATTCGATTGGATCCATTCCAAGGGTCGCCGCACCTAGATCAATCAGTCGCTCCAAAAATGCTGTGGCCTCAGGTCGACCTGCACCGCGAAGCGCACCCGTAGGGGCCGTATTGGTTGATGCGACAGCAGCCTTGAAAAGAATATTCGGAATGTGGTAAACACCCTGAGACATCGACTTTGTGCTTCCTGCCACAAGTCCACCGCCAAAGCCACCGTAGGCTCCAGCATCTCCGATCATGCGCGCCCGAAGTCCAACGATCGTGCCGTCGTTCTTCATACCAAGTTCGACGAATTGAGTTTGGCCTCTTCCCTGCATAGTAAGAATATTTTCACCGCGCTCCTCAAGCCAACGCAGTGGCCTATTCAACTTGAGTGAAGCGGCCGTTACTGCAACAAACTCCTGAATGAGTCCGGCCTTACCACCGAAACCACCACCAACGTTAGGAGCAATTACGCGAACTTTTTCCTTGTCAAGGTTGAATACGGAGGCCAAGCGTCCCTTGACTCCGTGAGGCATCTGAGTAGAAACATAGGCAGTAACACCATCGAGTGCTTCATTTGGAATTACAGCAAATGAATTTGGTTCCATCGGGGCAACAGCCATGCGCTGATTCTCAATTCGAACTCGAGCAATCACATCGCTTCCGGCGAGAGGGTCTTCGCTATTTCCGGAGGCAGCTCCAACTATGAGGTTCATTGGAACGTTTTCGTCAATCTGATGCATTCCCTCATCGAAGGCGTGCTCCATTTCAACTACGGCATCGAAAGGATCGATATCAACCTCAATTAGCTCGGATGCATCAACGGCAGCAGCACGGGAGTTTGCGACGATCATACAGAGTGGATCGCCAACATACTTGACAACACCTGTCGCAAGCACTGGCCTTAGGAGCTTTTCAGAGAGAGGAAAGAATTGAACGAATGGCGCGATGTCGAAGTCTTCTGCCGTAAAGACAGCTACGACGCCATCCACTTCTTTTGCCGCCTTGGTATCTATGCTAACGATTCGACCAGAAGCTATATTCGAGCGAAGGAAGTAGCAGTGGAGTGCGTCTGCTGGGGCGATATTATCGACGTAAGTTGCACGTCCTTGCAGAAGACTTGGATCTTCTACACGCCTTACCCTCGTACCTAAAATTGATCCAACCACTAAATCTCCTCGTAAATCATTTCAATTACTATTAAGTTTATTTTACCAAGCAACCTTGTCAACTTTGAGCCGAAGCAATTGAATGTTGGAATTGTCAAATAACATCTAAAGCTAGAATGCTCGATCGCACGTTGAGATCGATTTAGTCAGCCAAATCAGGGGAGCTCAGTGATACGAGTCCGATTCGCACCATCACCCACGGGTTACTTCCATGTCGGAGGAGCACGTACAGCCCTCTACAACTGGATGTTAGCAAAGCAGAGTGGCGGTAAATTTGTCCTTCGCATCGAAGATACGGATGCCGAGCGAAATAAAGAAGAGTGGGTCGATGGTATCTGCAATGCCATGTCGTGGCTCGGAATAACGTGGGACGAAGGCCCGATTCGCCAGAGTGCCAGCACCCATCGCCACGTTGAAATGGCACTTTCTCTCATCGAAAAGGGCGACGCCTACTACTGCGACTGTCGGCGCGAAGATGTTGAGGAGCGTAACAAGGCATCGCAAAGGACAAAGCAGGGCTACGACGGTTACTGCAGGGAGCGCAATTTAGAAAAGTCGCCAACCACAGTTCTCAGATACAAAGTACCTGCTGAGGGTGCAACGACAGTGCATGATCTAGTCCGTGGAGAGGTTGTCGTAGCAAACGAGAATATCGATGATTTTGTATTGCTAAAGGCTAACGAAGCCCCACTATTCGTGCTCGCCAACGTCGTAGACGATATCGATATGAAGATCAGCCATGTGCTGCGCGCAGAGGAGCACCTTCCGAATACTCCGAAGGCGGTACTTCTTTTCAACTCCTTTGGAGAAGTCGCACCCTATTTTGCGCACGTTCCCGTACTTGTCAACGAAAAACGGCAGAAGCTATCAAAGAGGCGTGATCGAGTTGCAGTAGAAGACTTCAAGGACAAGGGGTTCCTTCCCGAAGCAATGATCAACTACCTGGCACTTCTCGGTTGGAGTCCGAAGGACAACCGCGAATTCATGACGCTCGATGAGATGACGAGAGAATTTGCCATCGAGGATGTTGGACACTCCCCTTCATTCTTTGATGAGAAGAAGATGGAACACTTCAACGGCGTATATATCAGAGCGCTCTCCGACCCCGATTTCGTTGAGCTGTTGATACCATTCCTCGAAAAAACAGAATGGTGGCAGGGAAGCGACGAGAACAGGGCAAAGTTGCTAAACCTCGCTTCAATTACTAAGGAACGGGTATCGCTACTTGGACAAGCGCCTGATCTACTGATGCCCATTTTCGCGCCGAAGGTCACAGTGGAAGAGGCTCTGTTTGAAAAAGAGGTTGCTCCCCACGCCAAGCTGCTCTCTCAAGTCGCCACGTTGTGCGAGAACCTCGCTGAATTTGATGCGGCTTCGATCGAGGCGATGTTGCGCGACCTTTCAACGACATCTGAGATTCCACTTCGAAAGCTTCAGTCTCCAATTCGAATTGCAACAACAGGAGCCAAAGCAGGCTTACCCCTCTTTGAACTATGGCAGCACGCAGGTCGTACCGTTATCATCGAACGGCTGACCTCGTCGGCTAAGAATGCGGAAAAGTAGCAAGCAGAGGAAGCCTAGATGATTGGCCTTGTAGGAAAGTTCATAAAGTACTTAGTTGCCTTCGTCTTGATAGCTGCGTTGATTGTCTTCGCCTCAAACCTTTACCATATCTATTCTTTCGGACGCTCGTCGAATCTTGCCTATACCCCCGTTGCGGTAGTGATGGGGGCATCTATTAGCGGCTCCACTCCTTCGAGTGATTACAAAGCTCGCCTCGATCACATCGCATACCTCTATAAAAATCACTACTGCAACATTATTGTTACAACTGGCGGCCCCGAGGTTATTGGGGGTTCGACCGAGGCAAATGTTGCAAAAAGCTACCTCGTAACCCTAGGAATTCCTTCTGGAGATATCGTTGAAGCAGCTACCGGAGTCGATACATATCAGTCGTTAGTTGCGGTAAGGAATGTTATTTCAGGGATGGGAACGAAGCGGGCCATCTTTGTGACCGACCCGTTTCACGCACTGCGAGTCTCTGACATAGCGACGCAACTGGGAATAGTTGACTTCTCTTCGCCCGACGTAACGCCACTTAGTTACGCCACTACATTTGCCTACTATCTGAGAGAAGACGTGGCAATAAGTGGCTCTCAAATCGTCGGCTACAAATTCCTGAGCTTACTTGAGCACGGTTCGGGACAATAGAGACTAAATTAAAACAGTCCTTCGGGGGTGGTGTAATCGGCAACACAGCAGGTTCTGGCCCTGCCATTGGGGGTTCGAGTCCTCCCCCCCGAGCAAAGACGTTCCGCGCCAGTTACGCGCTCTACGTATTTCCCGCCAACGCTACCAATTTGAACCTAGCGACGAAAGTTTTTGTCTCCGGAACGATATCTCTCGATACCGCGGCGTGTAAACTGTTATCTCTACTGCTTGGCCCCATCGTCTAGCGGTCTAGGACATCACCCTCTCACGGTGAAGACACGGGTTCGAACCCCGTTGGGGCTGCCAATCCTTCTCATTCCTCTGTAAATTGGCCAAACGCACTTACGCCATCTTCTTTCCCTAACTAGACTTTGGGTGAATTATCAACTTTTGGGGGAATCATGGCCACAATCTCCATCAATGGCAAACTTTTAGATGCCAGCCAAGCAAAGATCTCTGCAGTTGATCACGGTTTTGTCGCTGGTGACGGAGTCTTCGAAGCCCTAGCTGTCTACGGCGGAACTCCCTTTGCAATAGATCGCCACCTCAATCGCCTTGAGCGATCAGCGACAGGAATGAGGATGAAGAAGCTCCCCGATCGTGAGACACTTAGGGCTTCAATACTTGATGTAGTCGCTGCCAACAAGATTTCGTTCGGCAAGGTAAGAGTTACCTTTACTACTGGCGATGGCCCACTTGGATCCGACCGCTTGGACTCTGAACCATTGACCGTTGTGGCATGTGCGCCCCTCGCGCCGCTTGCTCCATCGGCTCGTGTTCACGTCGCTCCGTGGCCACGCAATGAACACGGCGTGCTCTCCGGCATTAAGACCAACTCGTATGCCGAGAATGTTGTAGGCCTCGATTGGGCGATCTCCCAAGGTTCATCAGAGGTTATCTTCAAAAATATCGCTGGCAACCTTTGCGAAGGATCGGGATCGAATATCTTCCTACTCCTAGATGGTGAGTTAATCACTCCAACACTCGCATCAGGTTGTCTTGCTGGAGTCACCCGAGACTTGATCGTAGAATTTCTTGGAGGCAAAGAGATTGACACCCCGATCGAATCCCTTACTGAACACCGCTTTGAAGAAGCATTTCTTTCATCGAGCCTACGAGAGACTCAATACATTGAAGCGATCAATGGAACAATAGTGGCAACCGAACCAGGACCTATCGCCACAGAAATATCAACCCGTTTCAAAGAATTGATTAAAGACAACCTCAATCCGTAGTGAGGACGAAAGGATTTTGACATGGCAACCGAAGCCCTAGCTGCTGAGATCTTCGAGCAGTCAAAACTCGAAGACACTTTTCTCTCTCGAATCGTCAAACTCGATGGCTTTGGAGGGCGTACCACTGGCGATTTACTTGGATTTAACGCCAATGGAAGTTTCGGGGGTCTCCTCTTTGGTTCGATAGATGAAGAGGTACGTGCGGCAACCGGCGTTGATCCACACTTTTCCTTTGACGTCGCCCTTGGCGACCAAGATGCCGTAGCAAGAGGGCTAGCATGCGGCGGAAACGCCAAGGTCATAACCCAAATCGTTGGCGAGGACGTCCGTACCTTACTGAGCGCAATTGCCAATCGAAAAGTCGTAGCTGCAGCATCGCATTGGGCGAGCGGACAGCTATTATTTGTCAACGAATATGGCGAGTCACTTCGCCGAATTGATGGCCTAAAGCTTCCGTCAACTGTTGAAGCCTCCATAATTGAGCGCATGTCACAGCTCCTCAGCAAACGAACTACCACTTCAGCGGTGGAAAGTATCTCCGGAGTAGACGTTGCCTTCGAAGTCTATGCACCTAGTTCAAAGGGCATCGTAATTGGGTCGTCAAAGCTCGCAGATGCAATTGTGAATCAATTTCGCTTAATCGCCGCCGATCTTCGGGTAGTTGATACGCTCGACGACTCCCTAGAAGCAGTTCAAAATCTATCCACCAACGATGCGGTAATAATATTGAGCCACGACCACACCATCGGTGTACCTGTGTGCGACATTGCACTCAAAGTAAAAGGTATCTACATAGGAGCTCTCGGATCTCGCCACACACAACAAGCACGGCGTGAACTTCTGCTTGCCCTTGGATACGATGCAATTGATGTGGACTCTATCTACGGGCCAATAGGGCTCAATCTTGGCTCAAAGACACCCGCCGAAACCGCTCTTGCAATTGCTGCTGAGTTTCTAGCGCACCGATCTGGTCGTAATCCATCGAGTCTTCGCACCTCAGAGGGGCCGATCAACGGCTAAATCCAGAGGATCCTGCCTCGTTGGATTATGCATTTTACTATCTTATAAGACAAAAAATAATTGATTTTTTGTTCCATTACAATGATGCATTATCTAAGTGCGTCTCTAACCTACCCCATTGCCAATAGCTAGGGGATGTAACCTGAAATAGGCTCTCTGCGCCGAGAGAAACCCATATCAAGATAGTAAATTGTCCACTTCAAAAATAGATTTGTGACATCGCTAAGGGGATGAGAATGATCCGAAGCATCGGAATTCCAGCGGAAACAAAAGACGGTGAACGCCGTGTCGTGCTCGATCCATCTGCCGTTAAGGCGGCAGTTAGCGCCGGATTTGAGGTCAATATTCAAAAGGGTGCTGGAAATGGAGCTGGCTTTAGCGACGATATATACCAACGAGTTGGTGCAAAGGTAGTTGACACCGCCGAGGAGGTTTGGCTTAGTGACCTTGTTTGTAAGGTAAAAGAGCCTCAACCATCTGAGTGGCAATACTTCCGTGAAGGACTGCACCTCTTTGCGTACTTGCACTTAGCTGCAGAGCCTGATCTCGCTCGCGCATTAATGGCCTCAGGTGTCGAGGCTTTCGCCTTTGAGACCTTGAGCTACCCTGCTGGCCTGCCGCTACTAGCTCCAATGAGTGAAGTTGCCGGGCGCGCCGCTGCAATCATGGGGGCATATTATTTAGCGTCAGGTTCCGGAACCCTTTTAGGCGGCTCCGCAGGTGTACCACCTGCAAAGGTTGTCGTAATAGGAATGGGCGTGGCCGGAACAATGGCTGCTAGAGGAGCTCGAGGGATGGATGCTGAAGTTACTGGCGTCGATATCGACCTTCACAGGCTCTTTGAACTCACGCAAAACGGAACTATTACCGCCTCATTGGCCTCTTCAGAGATGGCGATCGGTGAAGCAGTTGCAGATGCAGATCTTGTCATCGGAGCTGCTCTAGTTCCTGGTGCAAAGGCTCCAAAGCTTGTTACCCGTGAGCACATAGAAGGGATGAAGCCTGGCTCTGTCGTAGTTGACCTAGCTATCGATCAAGGTGGATGCATCGAGACCTCGAAGCCAACATCGCTAAGCCATCCCGTCTTTGTCGAATCTGAAGTAGTCCACTACTGCGTTACAAACGTTCCTGGACAATATCCGAGAACGTCTGCTCGAGCGCTGAGCGCCGCGGTAATCCCGCGACTCATCGACCTTGCCAAGGATCCAGCCTCTGATCGTCTGCGCGGAGCGCTAAACGTATCTGGCGGCAAGATCGTGTACAAGGCCGTCGCCGACTCACTCGGCTTCTAACCGAAGTATTAAGTAGCACTGAAAGGCACCGACCAACATTGATTAGTTGGAAGAGTCCAGAGAGCCTCTGGCTTTCTCAGATTGAAAAAGTTCAGCCACGTAAGACTGCCGATAGGGACATGCACTTTGATGTCGCTATCGCTGGCGGTGGATACAGTGGCCTCTGGACTGCCTTCTATCTAAAGACAGTGGATCCATCGCTAAAGATCGCAATCTTTGATGCAAAATACGCTGGATTCGGTGCCTCAGGTCGCAATGGAGGTTGGGCTTCGACGCTCTTTGCTTCTTCCCTTACCTCAATGGCAGAGCGCTTCTCCAAATCAAGCGCGATAAATCTTTATTGCGAACTCCACAATTCATTGACCGAGATCGAAAAGGTAATCAGAGCCAACGACATAGACGCCGACTTCCATAAAGGCGGAACCATTACCGTTGCTCGAAACTCAAGCCAACTCAAAAGGGCTGAAGATACAGTTAACGAATACCGTAATTTCGGCTTTGATACCTACTCCCTCCTCGAGCAAAGCAAAGTTATTGAAAGAATAAACGTTCCAAGTGCCATCGGAGGAACCTATACCACCGAATGTGCACGAATTCAACCTGCAAAATTAGTTAGAGGCCTCGCAAATCTCGTAGAGGAAATCGGGGTGGAGATATACGAAAAAAGCCTCGTTACCGAACTCTCTAAAAACTATCTCAAAGTAAATGGAAACAAGGTTACAGCAGACATAGTCGTCGAGGCGACGGAAGGTTACCGAAGCAGAATCAAAAGTTCACGAAGAAGAACCATCCCGATCTACTCACTCATGATTGCCACACGGCGGCTATCAAAAGCCGAAATCGAAACCGTTGGACTTCGAGACTACGAGACCTTTGCGGATGAGCGCAATCTGATAATCTACGGCCAAAGAAGCAACGATGACCGCATAGTTTTTGGAGGTCGTGGCGCCCCTTATCACTTCGGTTCTGAGATTCTTCCGAAGTTTGATAGCGAGGAGTCGATCTTTAACCTCCTTGAAGAAACTCTGTACGATCTCATTCCATCGCTGCGCGGTGTCGAGATCGAATACAAATGGGGCGGAGCCCTCGCAGTTCCTCGAGATTTTCTGTCGTTCGTAGAGTACGACGGCAAATCTTACGCCCGTCTTGGCGGTTACGTGGGAGACGGAGTCACGACGAGCAACCTCGCCGCACGAACTCTCGCGGACCTAATTTTAGGTCGGTCCAGCAGCCTAACGTCTCTCCCGATCGTAAACCCTCAGAGGCGCAATTGGGAGATTGAACCACTAAGAAGCATAGGTATAAACCTCGGGATAGCGGGGACTATGCGAAAAGACAAATTGGAAAATCAGGGTCAAGATGGTGACCTGGTTACAAAATTTACCGACTCCCTCATGAATTACTAAATACAGCGAAAGGAAAAAATATGACTGAAAGAAATCATTTAGCTCCAGTATGGTCCCAACTAACAGGCCTCAAGGTCGCTTCAGGATCGGGCGCAATCGTGACAACTGTTGGTGGCGAAGAGTACTTGGACTTCACCTCTGGAATCGCGGTAACCTCGACGGGCCATAGCCACCCGAAAGTCGTTGAGGCTATTCAAAAGCAAGCAGCACGCTTTATCCACGCACAAGTAAACATCTACATTCACGATCTTCTCGAACCCCTAGCTGCAAAGCTCAATGAGATAACTCCTTCATCCATCGACACCTTCTTCTTTGCAAATTCCGGTGCAGAGGCAACTGAGGGCTCAGTAAAGCTAGCTAAGGCAGCTACTAAGAAGCCCCACATAATAGTCTTCCAGGGATCCTTCCACGGACGTACTGCTCAAACGATGGCAATGACGATGGCAAAGACGGGTTACAAAGCTGGATACGCGCCATTCCCAGCTGGAATCTACACCTCAGACTTTCCAGATCCATTTGTAACCGGCCTTGACGAAGAGACCACAGCCAAGCTTGCGCTCAAGAACTTCGACCAAGTTCTAGCTACTCAAACCGCGCCATCCGAGACTGCGGCCGTAGTTATCGAACTCGTCCAAGGCGAAGGTGGTTATCGAGCTGCTTCGAAAACCTTCGTCGAAGGGCTCTATGAAAGATGCAAGGATAAGGGAATCCTTTTCGTAGCCGACGAAGTTCAGTCGGGATTTGGTCGCACTGGAAAACTATTTGCAGTCGAACACTATGGGATTGACCCAGATATCATGGTCATGGCCAAGGGCATCGCTTCGGGATTTCCATTCTCTGCAATCGGATCGTCCTACGAGTTGATGGAAAAGTGGCCAGTTGGCAGCCATGGTGGCACCTATGGTGGCAACCCAATCGGTGCTGCGGCAGCCCTTGCAACTATCGACATCCTCACAGGCGAAGGATTCATCGAAAACGTAGCCGCCCGCGGAGAGCAGCTACGTTCAGGATTGGAAGAACTGGCTAAGTCTTATCCAGCTATTGGAGACGTACGAGGGCTTGGAATGATGATCGGCTGCGCCATCATTGACCCAGCAACCGGAGAGCCCGATGCCCAACGTGTTTCGACGATGCTCACCCACGCTCGCGAAAACGGAAAGGTTATCCTACTCAACGCCGGAACGTACAACAACATCATTCGTTGGATGCCACCTCTAATCGTTACCGAATCCCAAATTGCTCAAGGACTAGCAGCCTTTGAAGCAGCTCTAAAGGCGACCGAGAAGTAATAGCCAAATCACTATTGAAGTACATTGGTGGCAACCACCACCGATGTACTTCAAATTACATTGGTTTCCGCGCAAAATCCTGCACGGGTCTCTCAAAGCAAGCCGTGCTTGATGTGAAATTAAAGGCAGCGCCCAGTACTTATGAATACTGAGCGCTGCCTTTTTATCGCGATCGAAAATTCGATACTGCCAAACTGCGACTAATTCGCTTTATGTACAACAAATAGATTCGGGGCGCTGAGCTAACACTTTGAAAGCCCAACACCCCGAAACAAAAAAGCAACTAACTTCAACGTTACTTAGTCCAAGATTTACTGTGCTGATATGGGCGAATCTCACACTCAATCAGCCATTATCTTTCCTGAACTTACTCCCCGATATAGCTCATAACGTGCTTTATACGTGTGTAGTCTTCGAATCCATACATCGAGAGATCCTTTCCATATCCGGAGTGCTTGAAGCCACCGTGAGGCATCTCAGCAACGATCGGAATATGGGTATTGATCCACACTGCACCAAAGTCAAGGGATCGAGCCATCCTCATTGCGGTTGCATGGTCACGACTCCAGACTGATGACGCCAAGCCATACTCAACGTCATTTGCCATTGACAGTGCAGCTTGCTCATCCTTGAACTTTTGAACCGTAATGACGGGGCCAAAGATCTCAGATTGAATGATCTCGTCGGTCTGCAAAAGGCCAGATACAACCGTTGGCTCCAAGAAGTAGCCGGTATCCCCGACCTTATGGCCACCAGTCTCGACTCGTGCATGGTCAGGAAGACGCTCAAGCAAACCTTGAACGCGCGCGATTTGGCTGGCATTATTCAACGGACCAAAGTCCGCATTCTGCGATGGAGCTCCCGTCGTAGTAGCGGAGGCTGCGGCACGAAGCGCCGCGACAAACTCTTCGTGAATCTCTTCCGCAACAAGAACTCGTGCGGCTGCGGTGCAATCTTGACCTGCATTAAAGAAGCCGGCCATAGCAATGCCCGCCGCTGCCTTTTCGATATCTGCATCTTTAAAGACGATTACGGGCGCGTTGCCACCGAGCTCAAGGTGGACCTTCTTGAGGTCATTTGCCGCACTCTTTGCCACCTCTTTGCCAGCTCGGACTGATCCGGTAATCGAAACCATCTGCGGAATAGGATTCTCAACGAGCGCACGACCTGTGTCACGCTCTCCACAGACGACGTTGAATACGCCTTCTGGTAGGAACTCTGCCATGATCTTAGCTACAAAAACGGTTGACATTGGAGTGGTGTCAGATGGCTTTAGGACCATCGTGTTACCGGCAGCAATCGCAGGAGCCCACTTCCAAACAGCCATCATCATCGGGTAATTCCACGGTGTTACAGCTGCACAGACACCAATAGGTTCGCGCCTTATCATCGAAGTGTGATTCCTCATGTACTCGGCCGCACTTCGTCCCTCTAGGTTCCGGGCTGCTGCAGCAAAGAATCGAATTTGATCTACCATCGGAGGAATCTCCTCGGAGAGCGTAAGCTCAAGGGGCTTTCCGGTATTTTTGGACTCTACAGCAACAATCTCCTCTGCCCTAGCCTCGATGGCATCCGCAATGCGAAACATGGCTAGCGATCGCTCAGATGGGGTTGCATCACGCCAAGTAGCAAATGCCGCTTTGGCAGCTTTGGCAGCATCATCGATATCCGATGCATCCGACATCGGAGCGGTTGCGTATACCTCGCCGGAGGACGGATCGATTATGTCAGAGGTGGCTCCTGAGTTTGCCGGCCTCTCCTTTCCACCGATAAAGTTCAAAATATGTTGTTTATCTGAGGACATTTGATGCAACTTCCTTTCGAAGAATACGTATCTAGTTTGTGATTATAGGCAAGTGACGGACGGGGGAACTTTGGCGATAAGAACAAAAAATTATCCTTTAGTGGTGTCATCGCGCATACCCCAAGGCGAGTCGTGGGAAACGAGCTTCTCTAAAAATGGGTCAGGGTCAAACGCCTCAGGCCCGAGTACTCCCTTTCCTGACCAAATTCCCTCGGCGATAAGCTCAAGCGCAACTACCGGGAAGATCGCCGTTTGCCAAACAACCGCTTGACAACCCCACCTCTTCATAGTCTCTTCATTGTCAACGACATGATAGAGGTAGACCTTCTTTGGGTCCCCGTTCTTGTCAAGACCAGTAACAAAGGTACCGGCGCACGTCTTACCCTTCATGATCGGTCCTAGATCGATAGGATTTGGCAAGGTAGCAGCAACAACGTCACGCGGCGATACCTCTACTCCCCTCACAGTAACTGGCTTTGTCGAATCAAGACCTAGCTTGTGAAGGGTCTTCAGAACGTCAATAAACTCGTCACCCAAGCCATACTTGAAGGTGACCTTCTTCGCCTTTATCCACCGCGGGATAAGAGCGACCTCTTCGTGCTCAACGTTCACGCACTCAACCAGTCCAATACCCTCTGGAAATTCGAAGATCTCGCCATCGGAGAATGGAGGAGTTGTGAACCAACCCTTACCCTCTTCGTAAATCAAAGGCGGGTTTAGACACTCCTCGATGGTCGTCCAAATTGAAAAAGTTGGAGCAAACTCATACCCATCTACCGAAAGGTTTGCGCCGTCACGAATACCAACCTCATCGATCTCAGAGAAGAGGTTTTTAGCGGCATAGGCAGCCAGCACGTCCGAAAGACCTGGTTCAACACCCATTCCGACCAGCGCCAGCAGGCCCTTCTCGTCCCAGTTGGCAGCCTTGGCGAATTGATCGTCCCCTAGCATCTTGCCAACCTTTGAATAGGGATCTTCGGGGTGGGGTACTGAAAGGGACATCGCCATATCTACATAAGTCGCACCTAGTTCGTATGCGGCGTCAAAGATGCCCATTACGAATCGTGGATCACAGCAGTTCATCACTGCATCCACTTGGTACTTTCTACCTGCCTCAACTATTGCGCTGGTATCCGATGCGTCGAGACGATCAGAAATTATCTCGGCTCCGCGAGAAAAAGGCCTCGTAAGAGTTGCAACGTGCTCAGCACGTACCAAATTGACATCAGTGATAACAAGTGCAGAGAAAGCCGAACTCTCTGCCGCAATCTTGGCGAATGCCTCACCAACACCGCCAGCACCCACTACTAATACCCGCACACAAGCCCCCACGGTCGATAGTCGAAAAACAGTAACTTCCAAGGAATAATAGTGAGCCCAGATAGTCCAAATGATGGAAAACGTATGAAATATTTGTAAAAAGTTCGGAATCAGTAATGTTTGCATGGTAAAACTTTAAGAATCACTCATCAGTACCCTTTGAATCGCAAAGGCGAGTTCAAAGGTCCGAGTTCGAGAGGAAGTCATGGTCGAGCGAGCATTGCGACCAGTTCGAGGTGGGGGCGGTGGCGCGGCATTTCGCCAAACCCTAAACGCATCTCGAAAAGATAGCCAGGGGGCGATAAATCTAGACGCAAAGTCAAAAGAGCTGATAGCGCTACTTCAACGCGACGGGAGAGCATCGTATGCCAACCTAGCAAAGGAAGTTGGGCTAAGTGAAGCCGCAGTTAGACAACGCGTTCAGAGATTAATTGATCAAAAGGTGATGCAGATCGTCGCCGTTACCGATCCACTTTCAGTTGGATTTAGTCGCCAAGCAATGGTTGGCATAAAAGCAAACGGCGATTTAAGAGAAGTAGCAGAAGAGATAGCTCACATAAAGGAGGTGGACTACGTGGTCGTCTGTGCTGGTCGCTTTGACTTACTGGCTGAAGTCGTATGCGAAGACGACGCCCACTTAATGGAAATCTTAAATGACAGCCTGAGAAAAGTTACGGGAGTAGCTGAAATCGAAGCGTTTCTTTATCTTCGATTAGAAAAACAAAGCTATCAATGGGGTGCAAGATGACACAAAATTACAATACAGAACAGCTTTCCGAGAAGGCCAAGCGCCATCTTTGGATGCACTTTACAAGAATGTCGGCCTATAACGACAGTGAAGTTCCGGTTATGGTCCGCGGCGAGGGCGGATACGTATGGGACTCCCGTGGTAAACGATATATCGATGGTCTAGCGGGACTCTTTGTAGTTCAAGCCGGCCACGGTCGCACAGAATTAGCTGAGGCTGCCGCTAGACAATCGAGTGAACTCGCCTACTTTCCACTTTGGAGTTATGCACACGTCCCTGCTATTGAGTTAGCCGAACGTCTCGCCGACCTAACGCCGGGTGACCTCAACCGGGTCTTCTTTACGACCGGCGGTGGCGAGGCGAACGAAACCGCAATGAAGCTTGCGCGACAGTACTTTAAACTTACAGGAAAGCCAAAGAAGACCAAGTTCATCTCTAGGAACATCTCTTACCACGGCACAACGATGGGCGCCCTTTCGGTGACTGGATTAGCCGGGATCAAGGGCGACTTTGAACCGCTAATCCCAGGAACGTTCAAAGTAGCTAACAATAATAGGTACCGCTGCGTCGATTGTGCGGGCTTCAGCGCCTGCAACCTCCACTGCGCTGACGATATCGAGAGAATGATCCAGTATGAAGGCGCAGATACGGTCGCCGCGGTATTCCTTGAGCCAGTACAAAATGCAGGTGGCTGTTTCGTTCCACCCGATGGATACTTCCAAAGAGTCAGAGAGATCTGCGATAAATACGACGTCCTACTTATAGCAGACGAAGTAATCTGCGGTTTTGGTCGACTCGGTGAGTACTTTGGATCGATCAAATACAACTTTGTACCTGACATGATGACGGTCGCAAAGGGAATGTCATCTGGTTACGCACCTATTGGAGCGCTAATCGTCTCAGACCGAATCATAGAGCCGTACCTAAAAGAGAGCAACACATTTCTCCACGGCTTCACCTTCGCCGGACATCCAGTATCCTCGGCAGTCGCCCTTGCGAACTTAGACATCTTTGAAAAAGAGGATATCATAGGCAACGTTCAGGCGAACCAAGACTACTTTCGCGAAAAGCTCGAAGGCCTACGAGACATACCGATTATCGGAGATGTTCGAGGTACTGGCTACTTCTATGGTCTAGAACTCGTCAAGGATCGTGACACGAAAGAGACATTCAACGACGAAGAGTCCGAGAGACTTTTGCGCGGCCTTCTTACTCCCCACCTCTTTGAAGCTGGCCTCATCTGCAGAGCAGATGACCGAGGAGACCCCGTAATTCAGCTCTCTCCTCCGCTAACAATTGGCAGGAGTGAGATCGACGATATAGTAGACATCTTGCGATCAGTTGTCTCCGAAGCAGCCGCACTTCTGTAATAGCAAGTAAATGTCCGTTAGGCACCTGTAGCCTTATCCCAAGTGGTTAAAGGAGTATCTTTAGGTGCCTAACGCATTCTTCGAAAGAATTATTGAAAACTACCAGAATCGCAACGAGGTAGTCCTAACGTTCGGCGAAAGCGCAGCATTTACTGGCCCCGAATTCCTATCGCTAGTAAGCCAAAGCGCAGAAATGCTTCTTGAAGCTGGGCTCAACGCTGGCGACCGGATCGCGCTGGAAGCTGGGCCAAACCCAACTTACATCGCCTCAGTAATTGGCGCAATCGCCGCCGGTGCAATCGTTGTACCCATCAATCCAAGCGCTACACACCCCGAAGTCGACTACGTCTTTGGCGATGCGACACCTAAATTTGCCATTGGTAACGGTGAGGTTTTTCAATCAGTTGCCTCGGGACGCTCCTACGCTGCCAAGACCTACCAAGGGGTGGGAAGCGATTTAGCCGTTCCTAGCAATTGCACTCTGCTCTCATTCGAGATAGCTGGAGTATCGTCTATCAATTCAATTGAAAACCTTTGCGAAATCGATTCACCCTGCTTGATCGGGTACACCTCAGGCACTACTGGTAAACCAAAGGGCGCACTTCTTTCATTAAACAACCTATACACGTCCGCTAAAGGGCTCATAAAAGCTTGGAAATGGTCGAATACAGACCATCTTCTTCACTTTCTTCCCCTCTATCACATGCACGGTCTCGGAGTCGGAGTCTTCGCATCTCTGGTCGCCGACTCTAAAATTACGTTTCTAGAACGATTCACTGAAGATCTTCTCTTTCAAAGCGTAGAACAAAAAGATATCTCCATGATCTTCGGAGTACCAACCATCTACGAACGAATCGCTAGGGACGATCGCCTTTCATCGCTCGCAAAATTACGACTGATGGTATCGGGCTCAGCGCCTCTGCCAACTGACCTATTCGACCGAATTAAAGATACGTTGAGCGAGGGGCCAGTTGAGCGCTATGGCATGACCGAAACGGTCATGAATACATCGAATCCATTTGCCGGCGAACGAAGAGCGGGGAAAGTCGGAATGGCCTTAGAGGGAGTTTCAGTAAAGATCGCCCCCGACGGTGAGGTCCTAATAAAAGGTGGCAATGTAATGCTCGGATACCTAGGAAGACCCGCCGCCAACGACGAGGCATTTACTTCAGATGGATACTTTAGGACCGGCGATCAGGGCGAGGTTGATGAAGATGGCTACCTCGAGATAAAAGGGCGCAAAAAAGATCTCATCATAAGCGGGGGATTCAACGTCTACCCCAAAGAGGTGGAAGCTGAAATTCGCGCCTATCGAGGGATCAGAGAAGCTGCCGTTGTAGGTCGGCCCTCGGAACTCTGGGGTGAAGAGGTAGTAGCTTTCGTCGAATGCAGCGACTCAATAGACGCCGTCGAATTAATAGACTTCCTGAGGACGAGACTCTCGTCGTACAAATTACCCAAAGAAGTATTTATAGTCGAGACACTCCCGCGAAATAACTTAGGGAAGATCCTCTATAGTAAAATTCGCGAAGAGTACCTCAACTAATCACCTCGAAATTCGGGGTCCCGCTTATCAATAAAGGCAGCCAAAGCTTCTGCGTAGTCGTTGGACGACAACGTCACTTCGCGCTCTCTGCTTGCGACAGCGCGTGCGCTCTCCAACGTCTGCCCTTCAATAGCTGATAAAATTTTCTTTGTAGCCGAAATACTCAACGGGGCATTAGTTCTGATGCGCCTAGCCATGTCAATTGCAGCACTGGCCACGTCTCCCTCAACAACTTCCGCAAATCCAAAACGCTCCATCGCAATTGCCCCAAAAGTATCAGCGGTGATGAGCATTCGCTTGCAATTTGCAACTCCAATAATTCTCACCATACGAACTAACGAGTCAAAAGGGTACGCAATTGCAAGGCGTGCCGGTGGGAGTCTATATTTGGCATCTTTCGCCGATAGGCGAATATCACACGCTGATGCGATCGAAATTCCGCCGCCGATGCAAAAACCATCGATCGACGCAATCGTCGTGAACGGGACCGACTCGATAGCCGCGAGAGCAGCTTCTGTATTCTCATCGTAAGCGATAGCGCTCTCGCCACTTTGTCGAACTTCTTTGAATTCACTAATATCGGCCCCCGCTGCAAAGTTGCCATCGACGCCGGAAATTATCGCCGCCCTTATGCCATCGACCGCGCGGAGGTAAGAGAAAGAATCCGCTAACTCTCGCCACATGGCTCGAGTCATTGCATTACGCCTAGCTGGGTTATTCAATCGCACTGTTGCGATCGAATCATCAATCGTGACGTCCACAGAACCCGCCAAGTCTCCTCCAAAAAGATAGGGTCGAACCGCACACTCTAGCGGTTCGACCCTATACCGTATCAGATCTTTCGAATTAGATCAGGCTAAGAGGCTCGACTAATTCGAAACTACCTCTTGCTCCTTCTCCCACGCTGCAGCTTCTGCGTCAGTGTGGTGCTCCTTGAAGAGCTTGGAAGGCCACCAGTTCCACTTATCCAATATGACGACCGCGCTTGGAACGAGGAGCGTTCTTACCAGGAAGGTGTCCATCAGGATACCCAAAGCAAGTCCGAAGCCAATCTCCTCTACCTGAGCATTACCAAGCTGTGCTAACGCAAGTACCGCGAATGAAGCAGCTAGAACGAGTCCGGCAGAGGTTACGGTAGATCCAGTTGCATTGAGTGCAACTTGAACCGCTCCCTTCAAGCCTCTGTGGTGCGCTTCCTCTCGAATTCTCGTCATCACGAGAATGTTGTAGTCCTCACCTAGTGCTAGGAGGAATAAGAAGAGGAGGAAGGGCAGCACAAAGTTTAACCCCGAATCTCCCTTGAAGAAGATGAAGACGATTACGTCCGCACCAAGTGCCGCTAAGTACGAAAGAACAACCGAGACCATCAAATAGAGCGGAGCCACCAATGACCGAAGTACCAAGGCGAGCAGCAAGCCGATGATTAGGACAACTACCGGAACGATCTTCTTGAGATCAGAACTAGAGAAGTGGCTAATGTCATAGGCTGCTGGAGCTTGGCCGGTAACACCGTAACGCGGGACATTGAACTTGCTCGCAACTTGCGTAACCTGAGCTCGTACAGTTGGTATCGCCTGTAGGGCAGTTGTACTTGCTGCATCTCCAGCGTTTAGAAGCGTCTCAAAGACAACAGTGCTTCCGTCGGAGGAGATGAATTGGAACTCACTTCGATACGCCTGATATAGAACCGGCGAAACGCCCGTTCCAGGAGGCTCAATAGGCGAAAGAGAGCTTGGGTTTCCAAGCTTCTGGTAGAGGTTGGACAATTCAGTCGCCGTAAGGAGCTGTGATCCAACGTTGAAAGGACCGAATACCTTTTTGAAAGAACTCTGCGCCGATAGCTCGTTTTGAATGCTCGCAATCTCAGAGAGGTTGGACCAAACCGGCGTATTGAACTGCAAAACTACCTGAGTCGGGTTAAAGCTAGCAGAGGGGAATTCCTTACTAAGGATCTGGCCACCGTAATAAGAGTCAGAGCCTGCCGGTGCAGTTGAGGTGCTCGCAAAGCCGGATGGGCTATTACCAAATGAGGCAAGTGCCAAGCTACCAAAGATAACGACACCGAGAATAAGCGTCGCGTACGGCTTTAGTACCACTCGAGCAGCAATTCGTCCCCAGAGCCCTACCTTGCCAGTTCCTTCGCGAGTTGACGTCGGCCAAAATACAGCTCTGCCGAGGATTGAGAGTATTGCTGGAAGTAGCGTCAAACCGGCCAAGAGCATCAGGCCAACGCCGATCGCTAGCGGCCAACCGAGTCCTCTGTAGAAGCCAAAGGATGCAGTAACCAAGGACAATAGTGCGGCAATTACAGTCAACGAAGAGAATGTGATCGACTCGCCAACCTTCTCAAGCGCTCTTGCTACTGCGTCCTTGGGATTTAAGCCCCTGCGAAGCTCTTCGCGCACCCTAAATACTAGGAATAGGCCGTAGTCGGTTCCTGCACCAATGATCAAGATGATGAAGAGAAGTTGAGTGACAAAAGAGACAGTAAAGCCCAACTTCGATGCCTCAGCAACTAACGGACCACCAGCTAGGACAACGAAGACTGCAGGAAGCAGCGTTATAATTGGCGCTAGAAGAGCCCTAAAGACGGCCAGCAGAATAGCAAGGATCAGTATGACCGAATAGTTCTGGGCCTTACCAGGACCACCCGCATTACCTTTATTGGAATCGACCGTTATTGCCGTTTGCCCAGC
>VFSW01002344.1_pt1 | contig 28609 bp, 25 predicted proteins | sample 5358111 | NCBI WGS metagenome assembly VFSW01 (sample SAMN11554181, study PRJNA540505) | mine drainage metagenome | isolation source: sediment from site ElyBrook_90M | place: USA: Ely Copper Mine, Vershire, VT | collected 2017 | reverse complement strand
TCTTGTGGGTCATTTGCGCCGTATCGGCTGTCAGGTGGACGCCGCCTGGCCGATTCCTGATTCAGCTGACGGTGCGGACGTGGTGGTGCTGGCCGTGGATCACGAAAGCCGCGTCCCGATCCAGCGCCTGCTCCGCGGCCTGGATGGCATCCGGCCAACGATTATCGCCGTCGTCGGCTATGAGGATCCGTCCATCCTGCAGATCGTCCTCGACGCCGGCGCCCATGCGGTCATCGAGCGTCCGGTGCGCCCGTTCGGCCTGTTGACGCAGTTGACGGTGGCCCGCAGCCTTTGGATGGAACGGCAGGCGGCCGCGCGCCACATCCAGAAGGTCGAACGCAAGCTGGCGGGCGTGCAGAACATCCAACGCGCCAAATCGATCCTGATGAACGCCCAAGGACTCTCCGAGGAGGAAGCGCATCAAACGATCCGCCGCAAAGCGATGTCCAAGCGCGTGCCGGTCGAGGAGATGGCACTGGCCATTATCAACGCAAATGACCTCTTGAACTCGACTACGAAACTCGCGTAACGTTGCGTCATGGATGTGCGCAGATGCGCATCCCTAAAAAGGGGGCACCAGAGCTGCTGCCCCGCACGGCACCGAAGCCAAGTCACCCATCCAGGGTGTGCTTGGCTTTTTTTTTGGCCAATGGGAAGGAAACACAAAATGCGAACTGACCGACGGAGTTTGTTAAAGGTAGCGTTGGCTGCAGGTGCAGCGGGCGGTGCTGGCTTTCCGCATATTTGGAACCGCAACGCCGATCTGGCATACGCAGCGAACGGTGAGATCAAAATCGGCGTCCTGTACGCATTGACAGGAACCACGGCAATTATCTAAAGCTCCTTGAACCACGCCACACTCATGGCAATTGAGGAAATCAATGCGGCCGGCGGTGTCAACGGGATGAAGCTGGTGCCCGTGGTCGAGGATCCGGAATCAGATCCGGCGACTTTTGCCCAGAAGGCCCGCAAACTCGTACTCAGCGACAAGTGCGTAAGCGTGTTCGGCTCCTACACATCCGCCAGCCGCAAGGCCGTCCTGCCGGTATTTGAGAAATATAAGAGCCTTTACTGGTACCCTACTCTTTATGAAGGCCGTGAATGCTCGCAGAACGTCATCTACACGGGTGCGGTTCCCAACCAGCAGCAAAAGGATTTCATCCCCTGGTTGGTGAAGAATTTTGGCAAGAAGTTCTACCTGATCGGATCGAACTATATCTATCCGAAGGAAGAAAACAACGTCTGTAAAATTCTTCTGAATCAGCTCGGCGGCGAAGTCGTCGGTGAGGAATATGTCCCGCTCGGACACAGCGAATTCGGGTCGGTCATCCAGAAGTTCAAGGATACGCAGCCGAATGTGATCTTCTCCACAGTGGTTGGAGATTCGGTCGTTGCTCTCCATCGTCAGTACAAAGCCGCGGGTCTCGACCCGGCCAAGATGCCCATGGCAAGCCTAACCACGTCAGAAGAGGAAATCGCCGCGATGGGCGGTGACTTCGCTGCTGGACACTTTACCTCCGCTCCGTATTTCATGTCCACGGACACGCCTGAAAACCACAAATTTGTCGAAGCGTTCCAAAAGCGTTGGGGCAAAGACAAGGTCACACATTTCGTCTCCGAACCGGCCTATTTTCAGGTGTACCTCTTCAAGCAGGCTGTGGAGAAGCTCACCGCGGGCGATATCGCTCCCGAGGCGATCCGCAAAGCGGCATGGGGACAAGAGTTCCGGGCACCCGAGGGGTTGGTCAAGATCGACCCGGAGAATGCCCATACCTATCTGTGGCCCAAGATCGGTCAGGCGCAAGCCAATGGTCAGTTCAAGATCATCGCACAGGTCAAAGAGTGGGTGAAGCCCTCCCCGTACTGGGCCTATCCGGGTGAAGTTTGCACACCGTCGGGCCTCGTCGAGAAAAAGGTCTGACGCTGAACGCAGAACTCTCATCGGAGCGAACCGAGGCATGGTTGAGGCTTTAAATCAAATTCTTAACGGGCTGAGCATCGCCTCGATCCTGTTGCTCGTGTCGCTTGGGTTGGCGATTATTTACGGTTCCATGGGCGTGATAAATCTCGCCCATGGCGACTTCTTGATGCTGGGTGCGTATGCGGTCTGGTTCCTGCAAAGTACGTTTGGAATTGGATTGCTGCCCTGTCTTGGACTGGTGTTCGTTATCGTGGGTCTCGTTGGCTGGGCGATCGAGCGAACATTGATCCGGCATCTTTACGGACGCCCCCTGGATACGCTGCTGGCAACCTGGGGAATCGGGATCATCCTGCAGCAGGCAATCCGCTTGAGTGCGGGCGCGGAGCTGCGCTACGTGAAAATGCCGGATTATCTGATCAACCCGATCAATCTGTTTGGCACCGATATTTCCGCCTACAGGCTGATGATCTTCGGCGTTACCCTCGCGCTGCTGGTAGCAACCTATCTGCTAATCTTCCGTAGCAATTTCGGAATGCGTCTGAGGGCGGTTACCCAGAACGCGGAAATCTCCCGTTGCTTCGGCATAAACGTATCTCAGGTTTATGCTCTTACCTTTGCCTATGGCGCAGGCTTGGCGGGCCTCGCCGGCGCCCTGGTGTCGCCGTTGAAAAGTGTGTCACCGGATATGGGCACGGGCTATGTCGTCGATGCGTTCCTAGTGGTCGTCATGGGCGGTGTCCAGAGCCTGTTCGGAACGGTCGCCAGCGCCGGCATTCTCGGACAGTTGTCCACATGGTTCGCGTTTGTCAGCAACGACACGCTGGCGCGCGCATTGGTCTTTAGCTTGGTGCTCGTGATGATCAGATTTCGGCCGCAAGGGCTTTTCGTTACGCAAGTGCGGCGGGGTTAGGCATGCGACAGCTCCTTCTTTCGCGCGCCTGGATTGCCGGTTACGCTCTGCTCGCGATTGCAATTCTCGCCGTGCCGGTGGCGATAGACGACCCCTACTTGTTGAACAAGTTCGCGCGCTATCTGATCTTCGCAACGCTCGCGGTGGCACTTTCACTGTCCTGGGGGTACACGGGCATTCTAAACCTGGGCCAAGCCGTTAGTTTTGGTCTCGGTTCATACTGCATGTCCATGGCCCTCAAACTTAAGACCCTGCCTATACAGACCGGGACCGGCGGACTGCCAGACTTCATGGTTTGGAACAACGTCCCGTCGCTGCCGTGGTTCTGGCAACCCTTCCACTCGATCGGCTTTGCCATTGCCGCCGGCATTGCTGTACCGGTCGGGCTTGCCCTGATACTGGGCTGGTTCATATTCAGGGCGCGTGTGGCGGGGGTCTATGTTTCGATCATCACCCTGGCTCTGCTGGTTATCATCAACCTGCTGATTATCGATCAGCAGCGATTTACTGGCGGATTTAACGGTCTCACCGACCTGTCCGATCTTCAGCTTATGGGCATAGATTTCGATCCTTATAGCGCGGCTACCTACTACTTAGCGGCGGCGGTTCTTATTCTGTCGCTCATCGTTGGTCTTGCCATCATCAATAGTAAGGCCGGGCTGATCATGCAGGCGATCCGCGACGATGAAACCCGAGTCAGGTACTTCGGCTACGACGTCGCTGCGTATCAGATATTTGCACTCTCTGTGTCTGCCGGCATCTCCGGGGTGGCGGGAATGCTCTATGCGGTTGTAATGGCGTTTGCCTCGCCAACTTTTCTGAGCGTGCAACTCTCGCTATCCATCGTTATCTGGTGTGCCGTTGGCGGACGCGCTTCGCTGATTGGCGCCGCCATCGGCGCGCTCCTCGTCACCGGGATCCAAGGCAGCCTCTCTGAAACACCCATTTTTCTCAATACATGGTTGTTGATCATGGGGGCTCTGTTCGTTGCTGTGGTTCTTCTGCTGCCAAAGGGTCTCATCAGCTTGGTGCAGAGCGCGATAACCCTGTTCAGCCGCCCGGTGGCCGATCGGACGGTGCCGCCCGTCAACAAGACAATGGTGGGCTAAAGCTATGGCATTGCTTGAAGTCAAAGGTGTCCAGGTCAAATTCAACGGGTTCTTGGCACTGCGCGGGCTAGACCTCACGATAGAAGCTGGCGAGTTGCGCTGCCTGATCGGCCCGAATGGCGCCGGCAAGACGACCGCTCTCGACGTGATCTGCGGCAAGGCGAGGCCGAGCGCCGGCGAAATCGTCTTCGATGGCCATAGGACCAACCGGCTGGACGAACATCGTATCGCGCGTCTTGGTGTCGGACGGAAATTTCAGGTACCGAGCGTCTTTCGGGAATTGACGGTGAACGAAAATCTTGACGTCGCTCAATCGAAGACGTCTGGAGTATTCAGGAACCTTGCTCCGCGTAAGCGGCGCGATCCGGAAATTCAGCGGCTCGCCGAATTTGTCGGACTTGCCGACGAAGGAGATGAACCAGCAGGCAACTTGTCCCATGGTCAGACGCAATGGCTAGAAATCGCAATGCTTATGGCACAGGATTCCCGCCTGATTTTGCTGGATGAACCAACTGCCGGGATGACCGCGGCCGAAACGCGCAAGACCGCGGAACTATGCCGACGGCTCAAGGGACAGCACTCCTTAATCGTCGTTGAACACGACATGGGCTTCATCAGAGAAATTGGCGACGTGATTTCCGTAATGCATCAAGGAAGGCTGCTCGCGCAGGGTACGGTGGCAGAAATCGAGGTGGATCCGCTGGTAAAAGAGGCCTATTTGGGATCAGGGGGCATAAGCCATGCTTGAGCTGGCTCATGTAAACGCCTTCTACGGCAACAGCAGGGCCGTGCGAGACCTCAGCCTTTCAGTGTCCGGAGGTGAACTGCTCGCCGTGCTCGGCCGCAACGGCACCGGCAAGACGACACTGCTGCGCGCCATGCTCGGGCTGATCCGCCAGACGGGCACTATCTCGCTGGACGGGGAGGATGTTTCGGCGCGCCGTACCGATGAGCGTGCCCGACTTGGAATTGGCTATGTTCCGCAAGGACGCGGAATTATCCCTGGCCTTACCGTCATGGAAAACCTCAGGCTGGGGCTGTTTGCCAATCCCTCCGCCAAGGGACGTCTGGATGACAGCGTCTTCGAATTGTTCCCGATGCTGAAGGAACATCTCGGTCGGCGCGGCGGTAACCTGTCGGGCGGACAACAGCAGCAATTAGCCATTGCACGCGCACTGCAAACGGGCCCTAAAGTTATTTTATTCGATGAGCCAACAGAAGGCATCCAGCCGAACATTGTTGAACAGATCGAGGATATTATCATTCAACTCAATCGCGAGCGCGGTCTGACCATTGTGCTCGTCGAACAAAGCATATCGTTCACGCGGCGAGCCGCCCGGCGTTTCATCATCATGGAAAAGGGCACCATCGCCGCGGAGGGCCAGGCGGCCGACCTGACTGAACAGATCGTGCATCGCTACATGGCCGTGTAGCCGTGCGAAACCAGCAACAACCGGGAGTATAAATCGTGATTCATGGCGATATCAGCAGCAGCAACGACACGGTCGGCGTTGCCGTAGTCAACTATAAGATGCCGCGCTTACACACGCGCGAGGAAGTACTGGCGAACGCCCGCAAAATCGCCGACATGCTCGTCGGCATGAAGTCCGGCCTGCCCGGCATGGACCTCGTTATCTTCCCGGAATACTCGACGCACGGGATCATGTATGACAGCGCCGAGATGTACGCGACCGCGGCCAGCGTGCCCGGCGACGAGCCAGACATCTTCGCGGAAGCCTGCCGCAAGGCAAAAGTATGGGGCGTGTTTTCGCTGACCGGTGAGCGGCATGAAGAACATCCCAACAAGGCCCCGTACAACACGCTGATCCTGATGAACGACAAGGGCGAAATCGTTCAGAAATACCGCAAGATCATGCCGTGGGTCCCCATCGAGGGCTGGTATCCCGGCAATTGCACATACGTGTCCGAAGGCCCCAAGGGCCTGAAGATCAGCCTGATCATTTGCGACGACGGCAATTACCCTGAAATCTGGCGCGACTGTGCCATGCGCGGCGCGGAACTGATCGTGCGCTGCCAGGGTTATATGTATCCGGCCAAGGAACAGCAGATCCTGATTTCCAAGGCGATGGCCTTCGCCAACAACACCTATGTCGCCGTCGCCAACGCTGCCGGCTTCGACGGCGTCTATTCGTATTTCGGCCATTCCGCGATCATCGGCTTCGATGGCCGTACATTGGGCGAATGCGGTGAGGAAGAATACGGCGTGCAGTACGCAGCCCTGTCCACATCGCTGATCCGCGACTTCCGCCGCAACGGCCAGTCGGAGAACCATTTGTTCAAGCTGCTGCATCGCGGCTACACCGGGAAGATCAACTCCGGCGAGGGCGACAAGGGCGTCGCGGCCTGCCCGTACGACTTCTACTCCAAGTGGATCTCCGACCCCGAGGCAACGCGGGAAATGGTGGAATCCTTCACCCGCCCGACCGTCGGGACCGACGAATGCCCGATCGACGGCATTCCGAACCAGTCCACAACCCACCGCTAAAGACTACACACCGGGTCGCCATCGCGCGGCCCGGTGCATCGCTCAGCTAGGGCATCAGCGGCGGGACAGCCGGAAATACAAATCCGACAGCCGCGCCGGCAGATCTTCCAGCCGCCGCAGCGCCACATGACCGGATCGGCCGAACATACGCGCCGCTGTCTCGGCCCCATGCGTGCCCAGTACCACCGCGAACGAATCGATCCCCCGCGCCCGCAACCCCAGCACCGCTCGGCGCCCATCCTCCACCAGGTCCAGCGGATTGGCGACATCGATATCCGACGGTTCGCCATCGGTCAGCACCAGCACCAGCCGGCGAAACGCCCGTATGCCAGCCATTTCCGAACCGGCGTGACGCAGCGCAGCGCCCAGCCGAGTGGACAGGCCCGGCCGCAATCCGGCCAGCCTGGCGCGCGCTGGCGTCGCGAACGGCTCCTCGAACGCCTTGATGCGGGTCAGCCGCACCTGTTCCCGCCCGTCCGAGGCGAAGGCCAGCAGCGCAAACGGATCGCCCAGCCCCGACATCGCTTCCGCCAACAGCGCCACCGCGTGGCGTTCAATGTCCAGTATGCCGCCGGCGCGGGTCGATTCCGAGACATCCACCAGCACCAGCGTCGCCACGTCGCGCGTGCGCAAGCTCGTCGCGCGATACAGGCGGTCGCCGGGTATCACACCAAGATTGCGCATCGCCTCTGCGTCCACGACAGCGTCCATGTCCAGGTCCATGCCGTCAGGCTGGCCCTTCAATCGCTGTGGCCGCCCGGGCCGGGCGGCGCGAACCAGGCGGGCAACCCGGTGCCGGAGGTCCGCCGAAGCATCCAGCATCGCATCCAGTTGCCGTGGATCGCCGAGCAGAGCGGGAATTTCCAACACGCTGGTCCAGTCCGACCGTTCGACGCCGGACACCGGGTCCCATTCGGGATAGCGCCCCAGCAGCACCCCGCCGGGCGCTGCGGCAACCGGGCGGGCTCGGGCGGCGCCGGGGGCAGCATCGGGCGGCCCGTCGGTGCGACCGTTGCCAGCCTCCTGCCGCACGCGCGCCGCTTCCACCTTCATCTCCAGCAGATCGGGCGGAGTTTCTGACTGCGTGCCGAAATCCCACAGTCCCAGCCCATCGTCGCGATAGGCTGGCTCGACGACATAGGTGCGGGCGTTGAACTGAATCCGCATCTGGCCAAGGTCATTCCCAAGCAGGCTGCCGATGCGGCGCGGGGCGGCAGGGTCGTGAAGATCGGCCTCGGCAAACAGGCGTGCGCCCTTTGTCACGAAGCCATGGGAATCCGTGTAATCCGGGTCGAACAACGCCCTGGCCAGACGCGCCAGCAGGCTTGGGGCGGTCACGCCCTCGGCCTGCGCCACATGATAGGGTGCCCATAACCGCCGCAGGCCGGGGAAGCGGCGCAACGCCAGTGCCTCCACGCGGGCGTCCTCGATCAGCGCAATAATCGCGAGTTGCAGCGGCTTCAACGTGCCCACCGGCTGGGGCTGCGTGTCCGCCATCAAATGGGCCACGGCATGCGCCACCGCGGCACGATACAACCGGGGCTGCGCCGCGGGCGGCAGGCCGGGGAAGCTCTCCGGCAGCAGAATCACGCCGTCCGACAGGCTGGCGCGCCGGGCCGGCGGGCGGTTCGGTGAAGCTGGTAGCGGCCGCATTGCTGGCGGCTGCCCACAAAGCGCCGTGGCGATCAGCTTCAGCCTACGTTCAAGGTCGGCCAGACCACCGCCCGCGCCCTGCGCCAGCGCACGCCGGGCCAACGGATCCGTCAGCGCAAAGAATGCCGCCCGGCGAACCTTGTCGCGGCCAGCGCCACGAAGTCCCAGCGCCACGAAGCCAGCAAATCCATCCGAACCGACCGTCTGTAGTATTGCCCCGGCATGAGCGGCGGCCGAGGTAATACACTCAGGCGCATCGATGGCAAGGCGGATCATTCCAGGCCACAGGCCCGGGGCGCGCAGCCGGTCCCAGTCGTCGATGCAGGCGATGGCCTGCGTTGCCCCGGCGTGCCGGCAGATCGTCGTGACGGCCTGCGTCGTGTCGGCCAGTTCGGCTGGTGTGCCTTGCAGGCGCAGGACCGCCGCAAGGCAGGCAGCGCCCGCATTGGCATGCAGTAACGCCTGTACCGACTCCGCCCAGCGCCGAGCGTTGCCGGGATCGCCTTGGGCCGCTATCGCCTCCCAGGCCTGTCGAGACAAAATATCCAACGGCGGGCGCCCCGCCCGTTCGGCCAGAACCGGCGGGGATGTGTCGGCCAGCGCCAGGATCGTCACAGGCAGGCGGCGATCGCCGCGCCCAGCGCCTCACGCAGTTCAAGGTCGTCGGTCAGGGGCAGCACCATCGCGGCCTGTGCCGCCGCCGCCACGTCCAGCCCGGCCAGCGCCAATCGCCCGGCATGGATCAGCATGCGGGTGGAAGCGCCTTCCTCCAGCCCCTGACCGCGCAGGTTGCGCGACCGTTGCCCGATTTCTACCAGCGTCGCCGCCAGCGTCGCCCCCACGCCGCTTTCCCGCGCCACGATTTCGGCCTCCACGGCGGCGGCGGGATAGCCGAAATCGATGCCGACGAAACGCTGCTTGGTCGACTCCTTCAAATCCTTCACCGCGCTCTGGTAACCCGGGTTGTAGGAGATCACGAGTTGGAAGTCCGGATGCGCCGCGACCAGTTCGTTCTTCTTCTCCAGTGGCAGTATCCGCCTTGCGTCCGTCAGCGGGTGGATCACCACCGTGCTGTCCTGCCGAGCCTCCACGATTTCGTCGATGTAGCAGATACCGCCGTCGCGGACGGCGAGCGTCAGCGGCCCATCGTGCCAGACGGTTTCCCCGGCCAGCAGCAGGAAGCGCCCGACCAGATCGGCCGCCGTCATGTCCTCATGCGCCGCGACGGTGACCAGCGGCCGGTGCAGCCGCCATGCCATATATTCAAGGAACCGGGTCTTTCCGCAGCCGGTTGGCCCTTTCAGCATCACCGGCAGGCGGTGGCGATAGGCTGCCTCGAACACCGCCACTTCGTCGCCGACGGGGCGGTAATACGGTTCGGCCTGGATAAGGAAGGTTTTCAACCCTGTCATTGGGCGATCGCCGGCCAGGCGTTGGCCCACGGCTTCGCGGCCTCAAACGCCGCAGCGGCCTGGATCACGGACGCATCCGCCAGGTGCCTGCCGACAATCTGCAAACCCACCGGCAACCCAGAGGCGGTGAACCCGGCCGGGACCGACGCGGCGGGTTGGCCAGTCAGATTCATCGGAAAGGTGAATGCCAGCCACTGGAACGGCTGCACCATGCGCCCATCGATCTTTTCCACACCCTGAATGTGCAGCGCGAACGGCGGCACTGCCAGCGTCGGAGTCAGCAGGATGTCGTACTGGCGCATGAACCGCCACATCTTGTTGACCACGGCCTTGCGGCCCATCAACGCGTTGGTCAGATCCTCGGCGGTCCAGTTCCTGGTGATAAAATCGACGATGTGCGGCGTCATCTTGCCGCCGTGTTCAGCGACAATAGCGCGCATGCCCTTCAGGTCGGTTTCCGCCGCGACAATGCCCCAGAACGCGGCATACGGATCCTCGAAACCGGGATGCGCCTCCTCGACGATGCAGCCCAGATCCTGCTCGAACACGCGGACCGCTTCGCCGACCACGCGCCGCACTTCGGGATCGACGGCCGCATAGCCCCAATCCGGACTATAGGCGCCGCGGAGACCTTTCAGATCGCGCGGTTGCGCCGCCGCAATCCAGTCAACGTCGCCGGCGGGGATGGACATGCGGTCACGGTCGTCGGGACCGGTCAGAACCGACAGCATCGCCGCCGCATCGCGCACCGTGCGCGTCATCGGGCCGATGTGTTCCAGCGATTCCCAACTGGAGACACCCGGGTAACGTTCGTCTTTGGTGCCAGGATACAGCGGCACGCGCCCCATGGACGCCTTCACCCCGACTAGCCCGCAAAACGATGCCGGAATCCGCACCGATCCACCGCCGTCACTGCCCAACGCCATCGGACACAGGCCCGCGGCAACGGCGGCGCCCGCTCCGGCGGTCGACCCGCCGGACGGGCGGGCGCTGTGCCCCGGGTGGGTCGTCGTTTCGCACACCGGATTATGGCCGACGCCGCTATAGCCATATTCGGGCACGTTGGTCTTACCCAGCGAGACGGCACCCGCCGCACGCATGCGCTCTACGACCACATCGTCCTCATCGGGGACTAAGTTCGCATAGGCGGGCGCACCGGACATGGTGCGAACGTCCTTGGTGCAGATCAAATCCTTGATGCCATACGGCACGCCCGCCAATACCCCGGCGGGTTCACCGGCTGCGATGGCCGCATCTACCGCCGCGGCCTCGCGCAGCGCGACGTCCGGGGTGGGCGTGCAAAAGGCGTGCAGCGTGCCGTCCAGCTTTTCGACGCGCTGAAGCGCGGCTTTCGCCAGTTCCACGGCGGATACTTTCCGCGTGCGCACAGCAGCCGCTAATGTAACGGCATCGCTTTTCCAAAATTCGCTCATTGGTATCCCCCACGGTGCGGCCATGCCGGCGCTATCGGCCGGCATGGCTCCGATTGCGTCAGCTTGCGAGCAGTTCTTTCAGCTTACCGTCGATAAAGGCGACATCTACCGGATTGGTGCCAGGCCCGCCGGCGAAATGGCCCCACACCGACGGCACCGGGATCAGTTGCGCGTTCGGCATATGCGCCACCTCGATCTCGCTGTCCGCAACCGGGAAATACAAATCGGTCGCGCCCGGCATCACATAGGCCTTGGCGGTGATCGCCCCCAGCGCCTTGTGGAAGTCGCCGTGATACAGCTCGTTCGCGCTGATATCGCCGTGCTGCCATGTCCACAGCATCGTCAGCAGGTTGTTGGCATCCTTGGGCAGGAAGAAGCCTTCCCAGAACGCCACCAGGAAATCCTCCAGCGAGGAATAGCCAAGGGTCTTTAGATCGAGTTCCTGACGGTAAAACGCCTGGCTGAATCCCCATCCCGCATAGACCCGCGCCATCGCCCGCAACCCGGTTTCCGGCTTGCTTTTGTACCAACCGCCAGCGAACGCGGCATCGGCGGTCAGCGCGGCCTTGACGCCTTCCAGAAAGACGAAGTTGTGGCGCGAACACTTTGCCGAACCGCAGAACGGCGCGATGCGCTCCACCATGTCGGGATACATCGCGCCCCAATGGAAGGTCTGCAGCGCGCCCATTGACCAGCCCGTGACGAGGCGAATGCGCTCGATCCCGAATTTCTCTGTAATCAGACGATGCTGCGCCCGCACGTTGTCGTAAGGCGTCACATTGGGAAAGCGCGGCCCATTATAAGGCTCCGGCGTATTGCTCGGGGACGACGACAGGCCGTTGCCGATCATGTTCGGTATGATAATGAACTGAGTGGCCGGGTCCAGCGCCATGCCGGCGCCGATCAGCCATTCGTTGGCGTCGTGCTGGCCCGAATACCACGTCGGGTAAACAATCACGTTGTCCTTCGCCGCGTTCAGCGTGCCGAATGTCTTGTAGGCAAGCTGACAGTTGCGGATCGTGGCGCCACCCTGCAACACCAGGTCGCCAAGGTCGAAAATCTCGTAGTCCATTGAAATCCTCCTTTTGCCCCCGCGGCAGTCACCGCGGGGGATATTCAACAGGTCTTGTTCAGGCAGTTTGAACCGCGGGCTTAGTCATCGCGGACAATGCCCAATAGGCGATGCCGCCCACCAGCAAGGAACTGATGGCAGTCGAGTATTGCGGCGCGGCGTTTTCCACGAACAATCCCACAGCCGATCCGATCGCCCATGCACCGAACGCGGTCGGGCGGAAATCGGCGCTGACCGTGGAGTCCGGGCGGATAACGTATTGATCCACCAGAATGATCGCTCCGATCGGCGGCACCAGGACGCCCAGCAGGCTGAGCCACTGGATGAAGAATGCCCAGATATTACCAGCGGCCACGGCAATGCCGATGAAGCCGAGGATCACCGCTGCGACGCGCATGTGGGTACCGACGATGCGCGACCACCCGGTGGCGGAGTTATACAGGCAGTGCGAGCAAACCGACCCGAGATTGAGGTACAGGAACACGAACGCCAGAATGCTCAGCCAGCCCAGTTGCATGTGATTCATGTAACCGAACATATTGTCGGCGCCGAACGGATTGGCATTTGGCACCGCCAGCGCCGCGGTCATGACGCCGCCCACCAACATGGCAATGATATTGGCGAACGGAAAGGCGCTGAACGTGGCGAGGAATGAATCGCGAGGCGTCTTGGCCCAGCGGTTGAAGTCGGCTGTCACCGTCCCGGCATCGATGAACAACGCCACCACAACTGTCAGTCCCACGCCCAACGGCATGCTTGCCGCGCCGTTATTGCCCGGATAGGCCATGATGGCCGCCCAGCTCGTGGTGCTCGCCGCATCGGCTGCGACCCACACGCCCAGGATGACGAACAACGGAATGGACACCAGTCCAATATAATGGAGGCCGCGAACACCGACGAACGTGATGCCGATGTAAAGCAGCCCGGCAATCACCGTCATCAATACATAGCTGATCCCGTACGTGCTACTGACCAGCGCTCCGGTAATGCCGGTTTGCACCGCATACCAACCGAGCAGCAATGTCGACAGCAGGCCGGATGCAAGAACATAGCCCTTTTTACCGAACACCACGCTGGCCAGCAGAGCGAAATTGACCCCGCGCCGAGTGCCCAGCACGCCCAGGGCGCCCACATAGGCCAGCATAATCAGATTGCCGACGATCATCGCGGTCAATGCCCGCGAAAAACCCATGCCGAGCACAAGAATAGAACCGGTCATCGCGCCTGTAATGATCATGGGAAAGCCTGCCCAGACCAGTGTAACGGAAAACAGGCTGCGGCGGGCCGCTGCCGGCACGGGTTCGTGCTCGTATTCGTTGCCAAGCAGGTGATCGACCTGCGTCTCGGCATCCTCCAACTTGGAGTGATGTTGCGCTGATCCAGCCATTTCGATTGGTCCCCCTGTGTTGTAACGGCAGCGAAGATCGGAGCAGCAATAAAAAAAGCCCCCGAATTCGCTTCCAGTTGCTCGGGAAACGAATTCGGGGGCTGCACTGCCCGAGACCGGAAGCAACATTGCTTCCGATGCACGAAAGTAGCCTAACCGCCGCCGATCCGCACTTCAAGGTCCAAACAACACCTGCGATAGAATAAATATTCCCCGCGTCGGCACCGGCCAAACATCCGGAAGTTGCACCCCATCAAAGAGGCGGCGGCTTTCACCGCCGTATATCCAATGACATATCGTCGGCGGAACGCGGCCCTATGCGGCCGCACGCTGAATTCCGCATGCGCGCGCGGCTGCAAATGCGGCATGCACGCGGGAGACGGGGACAGTTTCCGGAGCGACGCAATACTCGGCGATCCGGTCGATGCAATCCGGGGGAAGACCTTCTTGGGCTGTGGTCGCCCGCAGGCGATCGGTGAGTTCTTCCAACCCATACGCGTAGTCGGCCGGGGTCATCTTGCAGCGATCCGCCACATGCTCCCCGCTTTCCAGCACGGCCTCGATCCAGCAACTGAGCACGGGGATGCTTTCGTCCGGGAAAAGCGCGACGCGATCGACCAGCCGATTGACCGCGGTGTCGTTGTAAACAGTCATCATCGCCATGGTCGGCGCGCCATGGAGAAGCGTATTGGCAATACAGAACGGGATACTCATCAGCGTGCCAGAGATCGAATGGAACGGACCTTTCATGTCCATGCCGGCGTAGCCGCATTCGTAAGGGTTCATCCGAACCATGACCGAGGCGATCGGCCGCCCGGCGATCGCTTCCCTCAAACGCAAGGCCGACGTGACGGGCGTCTGATTGAAGGCACAGACCGGGAAGGGTTTGAATGCCACGCGCAAGGTCTGCCAGTCGCGGCCGAGTTTTTCGATGACGGTTTCCGGAGCAAGCTCGTGCCCGCCGAATGCTTTGGCCAAGCCTTTGGCGCCTTCGTATGCCGACCGGCTGCTGACCGACCCGCCACGGGCAAGTTCCGCCGCGGTCCAACCGTTCTGTGCGGTCACACCGACCTGATAGCGCCATTCGTCGGTCCCTTCGACGAAGGACTGCAAAACACCGCCCGAAAACGACACCGCATTGTTCAGCGCAGCGACAGTCTGTTCCTGGTTGAAATCGCACAAACGGGCAACGGCCGCCGCCGCCGCGCTTGGTCCATATACAGTGGTCGCGCGGAATCCCGGGGGCGTTGTCGCGGCAGCCAGTAGTTCCTCGAACAGCCCGCCGACTTCGTACCCGGCCACCAGCGCCGGGATCAGGTTGTCCGGGCTGGCTCGGCCGCTTTCAACCAGCGCACCCAGCAGCGGGATGACCACGGCGCCGAGATGGGCAGCCCCGCAGGTGGCCTCTTGGCCTCTGCCGTGGAACAAGGCTCCGTTAGCGAGGACCGCAGCGGCGACCCCGGCTTTTTCGCCGGAACCGAGCAGGGTACTGTTGCCGGTTGCGCCGTGCATGGCGAGGGCCGCGATCCGGGCAACCGGTTCGTAAGGTGTGCCGAGGCCGGCGAGAGCGATGCCATAGCCATTCAGCAGGCAGGTCTGCGCCTTGCTCCAGACTTGCGACGGAATTGTCTCCCGGCCGAGCTCGCGAAGATAAACCGCGAGTTGCTCCGCGATCGTCATGGCTATGTTCCTTTTGTCCGTTTCCCTATCCGGCAGATACGCCGAAGCCCACCGGGCGTCAATAAAATGAACATTGACTCACTATTCATTTTATGTCACCAGCTCGCCCAAGGGAACCGTCCAAAGGTGCAGCATGCCATCCAACGTCAACAATTTGGCCGGCCGGATTGTCGCCATTACGGGCGGGGCAAGCGGCATCGGTGCCGCCTGTGCCGATATCCTGGCGGCGCGCGGTGCTGTTGTCGCTATCCTGGATATCGATCTCGATCGCGCCCGTGCAGCGGCGGACAGGATGAACGGCAAGGCATTCAAAATAGACGTAACCAGCGAAGCCAGCGTGATCGCGGCGATGGACGCTGTAGAGCGCGACATGGGTCCGATGGCGGGCGTCATTACCTCGGCCGGCATTGTACAGTCGCCGCTGCCGCCGGAAGAGTTGGACATGAGTGTCTTCGACAAGGTCTTCGCGGTAAATGTCCGCGGCACATACATGTCGCTGCGCGAAGCAGCCAGGCACATGATTCCGCGCCGCAGTGGCAGTCTTATCGCGATTAGTTCGGTCACGGCCCGGCGCTCGACGCCGCTGCATGCTTACGGTCCCGGAAAGGCCAGCGTCACCAACATGGTTCAAGGACTGGCAGCCGAATGGGGACAATCGGGTATCCGCGTAAACGCCATCGAGCCTGGATACACGCGAACCCCGGCATTGCAGGCCCAGATCGATCTTGGCCATCGCGATCCCGCGTTGCTTAATGCCAATTCGGTGATGGGCCGCATGGTGGAACCTTCGGAAATAGGGACGGTCGCGGCTTTCCTGCTGTCCGACGATGCATCGGCCGTTACCGGTGCATCGATAGCCGTCGATGCGGGATTCTACTGTGCCGGGTCCTGGGCGCCGTACGGCGGGGTTCGCAAGCGCTGAGCGGCTGAGCTGACACCCCGGCTTCTGAGTAGTGCGATTTCGAACCGGATATGCGCGATGTGGCAGCCCCGGCACCTTGCGACTTGTTCCGGCAGCCGCTGCGGGCAGCTTCTAAATGGCCTTACCGGAAAAAGACCTCAAGCGGCTGTCCTGTAAGCCTCGCCCAATAAAAGCCCTCTGAAAGGGGAAGGACCGATGAACCAAGACCCCCCATCCTTCTGTCGCAGCGGCGTCGATGCACGAGGATCCGCCCGATGACCGGAACTAACGCCCCCGTCGCGGCGCTCAAGCGCATTTATCGGCGCGCCCTGGCGATACGCCACGCGGAACGGACCCTGCAGACGCTGTTCGCCGAGGGCAAAGTGCCCGGGTTTTTGCATCTGTCGATCGGTCAGGAGGCTGTTCCGGCGTCGGTATCGGAGTGGCTGCGCGATAGCGATACGGTGTCCTCCAACCATCGCGGCCACGGTCATACTTTGGCCAAGGGTGTGAAACTCGATGGGTTCTTCGCGGAAATTCTCGGACGGGCGAGCGGGGTATGCGGCGGGCGGGGCGGATCGATGCACGTTGCCGACCTTCGGCTTGGAATGCTCGGTGCCAATGGAATCGTCGGTGCCGGTCTGCCGATCACGACTGGCAGCGCGCTTGCGCTGAAGCTGCGGGGCAATGGCGACATAGCCGTCGTCTATTTCGGCGATGGTGCCCTTGCCGAAGGCCTGGTGCATGAATGTTTCAACATCGCCCGGTTGTGGGCGCTGCCAATTCTGTTCGTATGCGAGAACAACGGCTGGTCGGAGTTCAGCCCGAGCGAACGGCAGCTTGCGGTGAAGCTGGAGGATCTGGCTAGGGCCTTTCGCATCGATTACCGCGCCGTTGACGGCAACGATATCGTCGTCGTGCATGAAGCCGCCGGCGAGGCGATCCAGCAGATGCGACGGATTACGAACCCGTACATTCTCGAATGTCGGACCACCCGCGTGCGCGGGCATTTCGAGGGCGACAACCAGGGCTATCGTCCCGCCGATGAGATCGCGGGGCTGGGCGAACGCGATCCGCTGAGGATTGCCGCCGTCCGCCTGGGCGAGCTGGGAGTGGCGCCGGACTGGTTGGCCGCGATCGAGGCGGAAGTCGAGAAAGACAACGCCCATGCACTGGAAGCCGCCCTCGCCGCGCCGCTTCCCGATCCGGCGGCGTTGCTGGACGATGTATATACGCCGATGGAGGCGCAGCATGGCTGAGAGCCGCTACATCAAGGCCGTGACCGCCGCGTTGAAGGACGCGATGACGGCGGACGAGCGCGTGGTGCTGATCGGCGAGGACATCGGTGTCGCCGGCGGTTCGTTCAAGGCGACCCGGGGATTGTTGGAAACATTCGGTCCCGCACGCGTGTTCGATACGCCGATCGCCGAAGCGGCAATCGCCGGCATCGCGGTCGGTGCGGCCTTGTCCGGACTCAGGCCTGTCGCGGAGATCATGTTCATGGACTTCGTGACGTTGTCCATGGACATGCTGGTAAATCAGGCGGCTAAGGCGCGCTACATGTTCGGTGCCCAGGGGTCGGTGCCGATGGTGCTGCGTACGCCCCACGGCGGCGGGCTCTCCGCTGGACCGCAACACTCTCAATGCCTGGAGGCGTGGTTTGCCCATGTGCCCGGATTAAAGGTTGTGGTTCCGGCGACCGTGGAGGACGCCTATTCGCTGCTCCGGGCGGCGATCGACGACCCGGACCCGGTGATCGTTGTGGAAAACAAGTCGCTTTATGCAATGAAAGGCGATCTTCCCGATCGCCCCGCCGTGGCGCGGATCGGCGCAGGCGCAATTCGCCGTTCCGGAACGGACGCGACACTCGTTACATATGGCGCGATGGTGTGGACCTGCCTGAGCGCCGCCGAGACGCTGGCGAAGGAAGGCGTCGCCGTCGAAGTCATCGATTTGCGCTCTGTTCAGCCTTGGGACGAGGCTCTCGTTCTATCCAGTCTGAAGCGAACCCACCGGCTTGCCATCGTTCACGAGGCGGTCGGTCCATTCGGGGTAGGTGCGGAGATCGCCGCCCGCATGGCCGATGTTGGCTTCGACGAACTGGATGCGCCGATTCTTCGTGTGGCGGCCCCCTTCACGCCAGCCCCGTTCAGCCCGACGCTGGAACAGGCCTGGCGCCCCAGCGAAGACAAGATCGTAACGGCTGTTCGCCACCTGTTCGACTGAGGAGAAAATCATGTCTGAAAACTCTGTTCCGGAAGCCTCGGTCCTCTTCGATATCGACGGCCCGGTGGCGACCATCACCTTTAACAAGCCGAAAACGCTGAATGCGCTCGACATGGCGGCGATGGCGGAACTGAACGCGATTTTGGACCGGATCGAGACCGACAGCGCCATCCGGGTGGTCATCTTCACGGGCGAGGGCCGCGCTTTTGTCGCCGGCGGCGATATCGCCGACCTGAATTCGCGCGGAGCGCTGTCGCACTACAACGAATTCGCCGAGACCATCCACAAGTTGATCCGGCGTATCGAGGTGCTGGATAAGCCGACAATCGGTGCGATCAACGGTTTCGCACTTGGCGGCGGCACGGAACTGCTGCTTGCGCTCGATCTTCGGCTGCTTTCCGACCGGGCGAAGCTTGGCCTGCCGGAGATTACTCTTGGCCTGTTTCCCGGAGCCGGCGGCACACAGCGCCTGTTGCGCCAGGTGCCGTCCTGCCGTGCCCGCGAGATCATGTATCTGGGCGAAATGATCGACCCGCGGGAGGCTGTGGCGATCGGCCTTGCCAACCGCGTGGTGCCGCACGACACGCTGATGGACGAAGCCAAGGCCATGGCGTTGAAACTCGCCAGCAAATCGCCGCTGATCCTGAAACTGCTGAAGCGGACGCTGATCGATGGCGGCGATATGCCGCTGTCGGCGGCGCTGCGGCACGAGCAAGCCGTCATCGGGCTGGTGCTGGACAGCAAGGACGCACATGAAGGGTGCGGGGCCTTCCTGGAAAAGCGAACCGCCCGCTTCCAGGGGGAATGACCATGGCCGAAATCGTTATGCCCAAATTCGGGTTGACGATGACCGAAGGCCTGATCGCGGTCTGGCATCGTCGGCCCGGAGAAGCTTTCCGCAAGGGCGATATTTTGTTCGAAGTGGAAACCGATAAGGCTGCGAACGAAGTGGAAGCCACGGACGACGGGGTATTGGACGCGATCCTGCATGACACCGGCGCGGTGGTGCCTCCGGGAGAGCCTATCGCCAAGGCCAGCTTTAGAACGGGGCAGGGGGTTGACCTGGAGGCCCCGGCACCGCTCGCCGATGTCGCGGCGCCGAACGCTGCCCCGTATCCACGCGGCAACGACGCCCCATCGGCCCGCAAGCTGATGGCGGAGCACGGCATCGATCGGTCGAGCATCCAAGGCAGTGGGCGGGATGGCCGTGCGATGAAGCACGATGTGCTGCGGGTCATTGCAACGCCGTATGCACGCCGGCTTGCCCGCGATGCCGGTATCGACCTGAACGACGTGACGGGCAGTGGCACCGGGGGCCGGGTCAAGGCAAGCGATGTGACGGCTGCGGCTTCCGTTGTGGAGGTGGCAGTCCCGCCGCAACCGGCGCCGGAGTTTGTTGCGCCCGATGCCGCCCGTCTCGCTATTGCCCGCCGCGTGCAGAGCGCGAAGCGGGACATTCCGCATTTCTATCTCACGCGCCATGTCGATGTCGGGCCGCTCGGCGTTTTACGTGCCACGCTGAACGCCAGCGAAGGCCGCACGAAAATTTCCATGACCCACATGCTGGTCAAAGCGTTGGGGCTCGCCCTTGTTCGGCTTCCGGCCATGAACCGCATCTGGCTCCCCGACGGCATTTTGCCGCTCGCCGGGGCGGCGGTTGGCATCGTGACGGAAACGCCGGCTGGACTTCGCATTCCGGTGGTATCCCGGGCCGACAGCTTGCCGCTCGATACGCTGGCCGAGCACTGCGGCGGATTGCTGGAACGGGCACGCGCCGGCCGGATGAAGGCCGAAGACGTTCCCACCGCGGCGATCTCTATTTCCAACGTCGGCATGTTGGGGGCTGACACCGTCACCCCGATTATCAGCCCGCCGCAGGCCATGATCTTGGGCGTCGGTGCGGAGCAGCAGATGTTCCGTCCCGACGCCCGGGGGCAGCCCGAGTTGCGGCGCGAAGTAATCCTGACGCTTGCAGCCGATCATCGCTCGATCGATGGGGCCGATGGCGCGCGCTTTCTGGCAACGCTGGCCTGGTTGATCGAGGCGCCCGTCGAACTGCTCCGCTCTCCACCTATCGCAACCGAAGCCCGTTAAGGCAAAGTCCCATGAATTTCGACATTACCGAAGACCAGAAGATGATGATGGAGACCGCCCGAAGGACTGGCGAGCGCTTCGGTCTCGATTATTGGCGGGAGAAAGACAAGAACAAGGAATACCCCCGGGAAATCTGGCAAGCGATTTGCGACGCCGGCATCGCGGGCACGATGCTGCCCACCGAATATGGTGGGGTCGGGCTCGGTCTCGTCGAACTGGCTCTCTGTATCGAGGAGTTATGCAAGGCCGGCGCCGGCTCCACTCTAGCGCAGGTATTCATGCTCAATCCCATCTTCGGCGGTGTCGCGATCCAGCGGTACGGGACCGAACAGATGAAGCGCGAATGGCTGCCGGCGTTGTGTTCTGGCCAGATGAATTTCTGCATGGCACTGACGGAGCCGGACGCCGGCACGAATTCCCTGGCCCTGAAAACGCGCGCCGAACGGGTCGATGGCGGCTGGGCGATCAGCGGCCAGAAGACTTGGATCACCGGCGTCCCGACCGCCGATAAGATGCTGATCGTCGCCCGCAGTAAATCCGCCGCGGAGGTCGAGAAGAAAACGCAAGGCATAAGCCTGTTCATGGTGGATAAAGACCGCGAGGGGATCAGCCATACGGCGATCGACAAGGTCGGCACCAACACATTGCCGTCGTCGCTGGTCTATCTCGACAAGGTCTTCGCCGCGGACAGCGAAGTAATCGGAACGATCGACCAGGGCTGGCACCAACTCCTCGACGTGCTGAATTCAGAACGCATCGTTACGACGGCGGGTTTGGTCGGCACCGGTGCGCTGTCGATCCGGCTGGCGGTCGAATACGCCCGCGAACGCAAAATATTCGGGTCTGCGCCGATCGGCAGCTATCAAGGGCTGCAATTCCCCCTGGCGCAACACTGGGCCGAGCTGGAGGCGGCGAAGCTGTTGAACCTGAAGGCGGCAAGCAACTTCGACCGTGGCCTGCCGTTCGGGTCCGAAAGCAATGCCGCTAAGCTGATCGCCTCCCAAGCCGCGAGTGCCGCGACCGAACAAGCCATGCAGGTCATGGGTGGGATGGGCTATTCCAAGGATATGCATGTGGAACGGTTGTGGCGGGATGCCCGTCTATTCCGATTTGCGCCGGTTTCCGAGGAGATGATCCTGAATTACATCGCTACAGCGAATCTGGGCCTTCCGAGATCCTATTGAGGGGAAAAGGCGGATGTTCAATCTGTCGCGCTGCCTGGCTGAAAATGCCCGGGCCAGACCGAAGGCGGAGGCGGTTGTTTACGCCGATGTCAGGCTGGATTGGGAGACCTTCGAATCGAGGGTCAACCATCTGGCCTATGGCCTGCATGAGCGCGGGGTGGGCGAGGGAGCGATTGTTGCCCTGCTTATGAAGAACAGCCTGGCTTGCATCGAACTGATTTATGCCATCGGTCATGTCGGCGGTATCGTTTTGCCGCTGAATTTCCGCCTTTCCGCTGAGGAAGTCGCCTATATTACCCATCATGCGGGGGCGGGGATAATCTTCGCCGACGAAGCATTCCTGGGCGCCACCGCCATGACCGGCCTTCCCGTGGTTGCGGTGGACGAGGCCGGAGAGCGCGATATCGGTAGTCGGCTGGTATCGGCGAATGACGGACGGAAGCGTGCGGCGATCGTGCCGCGCGGGCGTGACGATGTATTCCGGCTGATGTACACTTCCGGCACGACCTCGCGGCCGAAGGGTGTTGTTCATACCTACGATAATTTCTATTGGAAGTCCTACGATCATATTTTGTCGCTTGGTCTTAGCGCCAACAGCCGCCTGCTGATTGTCGGTCCGATGTATCATGTCGGCGGATGCGATCTGCCCGGACTCGCCGTGCATGTGACTGGCGGCCTGATCGTGATCCAAAGGGATTTCGACCCGCGAAAGGTGCTGGCATCGATCGCGGCGGAAAGCATCGACGGCATCTGGTTGGCGCCGGTGATGACCAACGATATCCTCGCACTTTCGCCGGAGGACCTGCCGAACACCGACTCCCTGCGCTGGTGCGTGGCGGGCGGGGAGCGGACGCCGGAGTCTCGCATCCGCACGTTCATGCAGCGCTTCCCGAATGCGCGCTACGTCGATGCCTATGGGATGACGGAGACCTGTTCGGGGGACACGATGATGGAGGCGGGGCGTGAGTTGGAAAAGATCGGCTCCGTCGGCCGCGCTCTGCGCTTTGTCGAGATCGAAATTCGCGACGAGGCAGGCGTGCGCCTACCGGCCGGGCGAGAGGGCGAGATCTGCTTGCGTGGACCGAAGGCGATGCGGGAATACTGGCGCGATCCACAGACCACCGCGGCCGCCTTCTATTCCGATGGGTTCCTGCGTTCCGGCGATATTGGCTACATGGACGCGGAAGGCTTTATCTACATTACCGACCGGCAAAAGGACATGATCATCTCGGGCGGGGAAAACATCGCTTCTTCCGAGGTAGAACGAGTACTCTACGATCATCCGGCTGTGCGGGAGGCCGCCGTTTTCGCTCGACCGCATCCGCGTTGGGGAGAAATCGCCGTTGCCGCCGTCGTTTTGGCTGAAAACAGCAACTTCGGCTTCGACGACCTGCTAAGGCACTGCGAATCCAAGCTCGCCAAATTCAAATGCCCGAAAGACCTGATTATATTGTCCGAATTGCCGCGCAATCCCTCCGGTAAGGTGCTCAAGCGCGTTTTGCGGGATCGCGATAAGGCCGGCCAACTTCGGGCGGCGGCGGACACATCCGGCAATGGATAGATGCAGTTGACGAACAGGGCGATGATGAACAGACACGGAGTCCGGAGGTTATCTCGCGACGAGAAGGCTAAGATGACCCGCGAGAGTCTTCTAACCGCCGGATGCCACGTCGTCGCCGCCGAAGGCTATGCGGCCGCGTCCATCGCCAAGATCGCGGAAACGGCCGGTGTCGCCCAAGGAACATTCTACAACTACTTCGCCGATCGTCAGGCGCTGTTCGACGAGATGCTGCCGTATATCGGCCTGAGGATGAGAGAGGCTGTCGAACAAGCCGCCCGCGACGCCCCGCCGGGCTTAAGGCGGGAGGTGCGGCGGTTCGAGGCTTTCCTGCGGTATGTCGATGAGAACGACGGGTTCTACCGGATACTCTACGAAGCCGAGGTCTTCTCCCCGACGGCGCATCGCGTGCATATCGAGAACATCGTTTCCGGCTACCGGCGCACGATCCGCCGAGCCATTGCGACCGGACGGTTCCCCCTGATGTCCGATGGCAAGATCGAATGCATCATCTATCAGTTGCTCGGTATGCGCGCCTACGCGGCGATGCAGATCCATTCCGAAACAAATCGCGAGCAACGAGCCCGAATCATCGCGGACGCGGTCGATGTCTATGGGCGTATCCTGAATGCGAGCCTGATTGTCGAGTAGCGTGCGTCGTCGGCATTGCCATCGCTTCGTCGGCCCCCCGCCGGGCTGTTCAGCACTCCTCGTTCCTCCGCTTCGCCCGATCGCCGGTATGGATCGGGAGGCAACGCGAATGTGCCGTCTATTACGATCGGGGAGAAGGCATCGCGGATGATCCTGGCGGACGCGCGGGCTTAGTCGAACAACACCGCCAGCCGCTGCTTCATTTGGTCGGCGATGTACAGCGCCAGCGCCTGGATGGTTGACGTTGGGTTCACCCCGCCCGACGTGCCCCAGATGCTGCCATCGACGATGAACAGGTTCTTCACGTCGTGGCACCGGCCCCATGCGTTGACCACGGAACGATCCGGGTCCGTCCCCATGCGCGCCGTGCCCAGCAGATGCCCGGGGTAATTCAGCACGGTGCGGGACGCGGAGATATTCGTCGCACCCGCGACAGTCAGGATTTCCTCCGCCCGGGCGATGCCATGTTCCATCATCCGGCGGGTATTCTCGCTGATGATGTAATCGATTTTCGCCGCCGGGATGCCGTTGCTATCCTTCAGGACAGGATCCAGGGTGACGCGGTTGTGCTCCTCGGGCAGGTCCTCGCAGGCAACACCGATCGCCAGTCGCCGATACACTAAATCGCGGTAAACTCGGTGATGGTCCTTGCCCCAGGGCAGCCGGCCGGCCGCTGCGCTGGTGATCGCCTCGTTCACCACCCCGGTCCCGCGGCTGAATTGCAGCATGTAGCCGCGGACGAAATCGCGCGACGGGTCGGTTTCGTAGAACTGCTTGCTCCACAGGCTGGTGATCGGCGCGCGGTCGCCGTCCACCCGCTCGTTTGTGTAGCCGACCACCATCGGCCAGGGATGCATCATCAGATTCTTGCCAACTAGTCCGCTGGAATTCGCTAAACCGTTGGGAAACCGCGACGACGCCGAGTTCAGCAGCAGACGCGGGGTGCCGACACCGTTGCAGGCCAGGACGACAACCTCGGCCGGCTGGAAATGCTCGATCCCATCGGCGTCGTAGTAGATCGCTCCCGACGCCATGCCGTATTCGTTCGTCACGATCTCCCGGACCCGGCATCGGGTCCGTAACTCCACCCCCGATCGGATCGCATGCGGCCAATAGGTGATGTCCGTGCTGGCTTTCGCCCCCTGCGCGCACCCCGGGGTGCAGTGCCCAAGGTTGATGCAGGGCGCGCGGCCCTCGTATTCGGTCGTTGCCACGGTGGTATCGGACGGCCACCAGTGCCAGCCCAGCGCGTTCATCGCCCGGGCATAGCGTGTTCCGGTCTTGCCCAGCGGCACCGGCGGCATCGCGGGGTAGCGTGGCGGAACCCCCGGATCGCCGGCAAGCCCCGAAACGCCCATCGTCCGATCGTTCTCGGCGTAGAACGGCTCCAGCGTGCGGTAGTCGATCGGCCAGTCGTCGGCGACGCCGTCCAGGGATCGGACACGGAAATCCGACGGGTGCATCCGCGGCCAGTGCGCCGTATAGATAACCGTACCGCCGCCGACCCCGTTGAAGTTAGCGACCTTCATGATGGAATTGTCGTCGTTCACCGGGTAGTCGGTCACGCGGCCGCGCTTGTTGGGGCTGATATCGAAATCGCCGTAACGACGCGCCTCCCAATCCCGCCCATTGCTCGGAAATTCCGACGGCTTGATCCAATCGCCCTGTTCCAGGCACAGGATACGCATTTTCGTGTCGGCCAGGCTGTAGGCGACGGCCGCTCCCGAAGCGCCGGAACCGATGATCAGGACATCGACAATCTCGTTCATGGTGCGTCCCGCCACAGCTTCGGGCGGGCGCGAACCGGGTCCAGCAGCGACCAATCCCCTTGTTCCAAAATGTGTCCCCTCGGAAAGGGCGGTCGCGGCTCCAGACCCAACGAGCGGATCACCCGGTCGTCGCGGTAGTAACATTGCAGAATAACCCGACCCAGCGTCGCAACGGCCGGCCCGGCTTCGTCAAGCAATCGGGCGGCTGCCTGCTCTGGGGCGCCCGCGCCGCACAAATCGGCAAACCGCTCCAGCGCGGTGCGCACGTGGCCACGGTCGCGGCCCAGCGAGCCAAGGATATCGGCGAAAATCCCGGCATCGTCCGCTCCGGGCACGCCGAATTCCTTGCTGGCCGGAATCATGATGCCGGCCAGCAGCCGTAGGTCGCCGATTTCCGCGGCGGTCAGACCGGTATCGGACATGGCCGAACGCTAGTCCCGCTTGTAACGGTAATGGAACCGGTCGCCATCCGAGGTCACCAGACCCGCCGTCGGCGACGGAAAATGGATCGGCATCAGCAGCGTCCCGGTATCCGCGACCGACCCGAGGAAACGGCGGCGAGAGGCCGCGGCCTGCTTCGGATCCCAATCGACTCCCGGACACCAATCCGGCTCCCGGCACTGGATCGCGTGGTGCATCATGTCGCCGGTCACGATCGCCTTCTGCCCGCGGGAGTGGATGTTCACGCAGCAATGGCACGGCGAATGTCCCGGCGTCGGTGTCAGCGTGATGGTGTCGTCCAGGGCGTATTCGTCGTCCACCAGCAGCGCCTGACCCGCCTCCACGATCGGCAGGCAGTTGTCGCGGAACACCGTGCCCGGCGGGTTGTTGCCCTTGGCGTGCTCAGCCTCCCACGCCGCGTATTCGCGCTTGTGAAATATGTATTTGGCGTTCGGGAAGGTCGGCACCCAGCGCCCGTTCCGCAGCGTTGTGTTCCAGCCGGTGTGGTCGATGTGCAGATGGGTGCAGAACACATAGTCGATGGACTCGTATGTGACGCCCAGCGCGAACAGTTCGTTACGCCACCGCTCCTTGCCGGGAAAGTCGAACGGCGGCGGATGGCCCTTGTCCTCGCCGGTGCAGGTATCCACCAGAATGGTGTGACGCGGAGAGCGGACGACGAAGGTCTGATAGGTCGTTACCATCAGGCCCAGAGCCGGATCGAACACCTCGGGTTCCATGGAAGGCAGGTGGTGGTTCCAAACCGCCGCATCGTACATCGGAAAAAACTGTTCCGGGCGCCGCCACGGGCCTTCCCGTTCGATCGCCGCGTCGATTGCGATGTCGCCGATCCTGATCTGTCGCATGGTTGTTTCCCCCGTTCCCCAACCAGGATAACGCGATCCATCGGCGAAAGGAAATTTGGCGCGGACAGCCCGGGCCGGTTGCTGTAGAGATTGGGTTCGACCGAATCAGGAAACAGATAATGATCGAATTCTATTACAATCTGGCACCCAACCCGACAAAAGTCGCGCTGTGCCTGGAGGAAATGGGCCTGGCCTACGAACCGGTGCCGATCGACACCCGTAAGGGCGAACAACACCAGCCGGCGTTCCTGGCGATCAACCCCAATGCGAAGCTGCCGGCGATCGTCGATGGCGACGCCACGGTATTCGACAGCAATGCGATCCTGCTGTACCTGGCGGAAAAGACTGGCCAGTTCCTGCCCGGCAATACGCTGGCGGAACGGGGCGCATTGCTGTCATGGATGATGTTCGTTGCCTCCGGCATTGGGCCGTATTCGGGGCAAGCGGTTCACTTCAAGAACGTGGCGCCGGAGCCGAAGGAATACGCTGTCAACCGCTACGTCTTCGAAGCACAGCGCCATTGGGGCATTCTCGATGACCGGCTGTCGCGGAATCGTTTCATGCTGGGCGACACCTACACGATCGTCGATATGGCGGTATGGGGCTGGTCGCGGCTGGTTGGATTCGTTCTTGGACCTGATGGCGTAACGATGTTCCCGCATGTGCAGCGGCATCTGGCTGAAATCGCTGCCCGCCCGGCGGCCGCCAGGGCGCTGGCGCTGAAGGACAGGCACACATTCAAGGCCGACATGGATGACGCGGCCAGGATCGCGATGTTCCCGCACCTCGCCAAGAAGGTGATCTAATCGGGCAGGCCCGGCGGGCGATCGGGGCCGCCGGGCGCGGACTTGATTCGCCCGCCTAAAGGCGCATCGTTGCCGGCAATGAAAACCGGATGGAGGGACGAAGCGATGCCGATAATCGATGCCCAGGTTCATGCCTATGAGCGGAATCGCCCGGAACGCCCCTGGGCAGGAGTCCTGCATGGCCCGGCCGAGGTTACCGGCGACGATATGGTGTCCGCGATGGATTCGGTGGGTGTCGATGGAGCGCTGCTGGTATCTCCGTTCACGATGTATCGTTACGATGCCAGCTATGCGTTGCAGGTGTATGCCAAACATCCCGGCCGCTTCGCGCTGATCAAACCGGTCGATCCGGCCGACCCGGGCGTGGTCGAAACGATCGAGGACTGGGCCGCCACCAAAGGAACGGTGGCGATCCGGATCATGATGACCCGTGGCGTGTCGGAGGATGCCGACGATCCCGGCATCAACCGTGTTCTGGCTACCGCCGCAAGGCTTGGGATGCCGGTCAACCTGCTGTGCTGGGGCAGGGTGGAGCAGGCACGAAGACTGGCCGCCCGCAATCCAAACACGCGTTTAGTGATCGATCACCTGGGCCTGCAACAACCATTCGAGCCCCCGGTCCCCGCCAACCCATTCGCCGACCTCTCCACCGTGCTCGGTCTCGCCGCACACGCCAACGTGGCGATCAAGATTTCCGGGGCCTGCACGCTTTCGCACGAACCGTTCCCGTACAAAGACATCTGGGATCCCATCCGCCGTATCGTCGATGCGTTCGGCATCGGCCGCTGCATGTGGGGCACGGATTGGACGCGGGCCGTCGAACTGCTGACCTATGCCCAGGGGGTGGACGCATTCCGGACCACCGACCGGCTGTCGGTCAGCGACAAACAGGCGCTAATGGGCGGAACGCTGACGACAATCTACAATTGGTCGCCGCAGCGGTAATCGCGCGTTGCTCGCCGGCGCGGTCCGGTCAACCGTTCGCGGCCGCGACCGGGGGCACGAGGCGGCCACTGTGGAATAAACGAGT